>Ga0154992_114_pt1 | contig 17440 bp, 23 predicted proteins | sample RifCSPhighO2_01_FD_105960 | JGI IMG/M metagenome (GOLD analysis project Ga0154992, IMG submission 105960) | Candidatus Amesbacteria bacterium RIFCSPHIGHO2_01_FULL_48_75
GTAGTCTCGCTAGTTCAACCCGGGGCGGAAGTAATAGAGATTGGAGCTGGAATAGGCCACATCAGTGATCTAATAGCCCAAAGAGCCGGAGAACTAACAGCTATCGAAATTGACCCCAGGTTTGAGCCTCTTTTAGAAGAGGTAGCAGGAAGGCATTCTAACGTAAAATTTATCATTGGAGACGCCTCACGGTTTCCTTTCCAAAGACAACGGCCGTCCGAAGGCTTTCAACAGGTTTTAGGAAATATCCCCTTTCATATCATTGAACCTCTAATAAGAAAATTGGTTGGAGCGCCAATTAATGAAATTGACCTTATCACCGGTGACAGGTTTGCTACCGAAATACAGGCTGGACCCGAAAGCCCTGATTACGGCAAATTGGCACTTATTACCCAAACCTTTTTCGATTCTGAAGTCATCGGCTCATTTCCTCCCCAAGCCGCCTACCCTCCGCCCAGAACCGGCTTTAAGCTAATCCGGTTACTTCCAAAAGAGGCCGAAGGGATTCAAGCTGAGAAAGACAGTCGGATCCTCTCCCGTCTGGTCCAGACCGAGGGCCAGCGCAACTCGATTCGCCAAGTTATTGAACAGGCATTAGCTGAAGATAGAAAGGGTCTAGGAACTCTATCCAAAAGGGAGTTCCACCAAAAAAACCGCTCCGATTTCAGAAAGCGAGCTAAAACATGGGCTCGATCGGCAAATAACGGCATGCCAGATTTTTCTACCGATAGAAATAGATTTGGTAGGCACAGTCCCCAAGCAAAAACAGATAACTTAGGAGTTCCAGATCAAATCCTTAACAGCACCTTTTCTAAACTGGACAACTCCCAGGTTAGAGCATTAGTACTCGCCTTGCGATCTGCTCTGCAATCTCACCGTATCTGAAATTCTGCTGTCTGTTTCTGCTAAACTATCTTCATGTCCTGGCCCGGGAAACTGATTGAGAAGTCTTTTATAGCTCTCTTTATCCTTGTCCCTCTGATCTTTCTCCCCACGACCTCCGAACTTTTCGAATTCCCCAAAATCATCGTCACTTACCTGATAACCGCCACCATAGTATTTGCCTGGGCTTCACGTTGCATTATTGCCAAAAAAGTTATTTTCAAACGGACCCCCCTCGATCTCCCCATACTTCTTTTCCTTACTTCCCAATTTCTTAGCCTCTTATTCTCTCTCGACCCCCGCACTTCCTGGCTGGGTTACTATTCCCGCTTCAACGGCGGCTTCTTGTCTCTGCTCTCTTACTCCCTCCTTTACTGGGCATTCGTCTCCAACATGAACCGCCGTTCTACCCTGTCCACTATTAACTATTCACTAATCACTGCGGGCGTTGTCGCCCTCTGGGGAGTCGCTGAGCATTTCGGAATAGACGACTCCTGGTGGGTCCAGGACGTGCGAAACCGCGTTTTTTCCACTCTGGGCCAGCCTAACTGGCTGGCAGCCTACCTCGTCGCGCTGATTTTTATCCCCCTATCCAAAGCCCTAACATCCAAGAAAATTGACCCTATTCACTATTCACTATTTACTATTTACTTTCTCGCCCTCCTCTTTACCAAATCCCGCTCCGGCCTTCTGGCCTTCGGCTTCTCCTCCCTTGTCTTCTGGTGCTTTTTATTCATAAATCATAAATCCAAAATTATAAATCAATTTTTAGTCTTTTCCCTTCTTACACTTACACTTACACTTACAATTGCCAATCCCCTCCGAGATCTGGTCTTTACGCCTCAGACTCCTCCCGTTATTTCAGGACCCGCTTTGGAAATCGGCGGGACGGAATCAGGCGCAATCCGAAAAATCGTCTGGACCGGAGCCCTGCGAATTTGGCGCTCCTCTCCCAAGGCTTTTTGGCTGGGTACCGGCCCGGAAACATTTGCCATGGCTTACTATCAATTCAGGCCAATTGAACACAACTATACCTCGGAATGGGAATTGCTTTATAACAAAGCCCATAACGAGTTTCTAAATTATTTAGCCACCACAGGGCTTCTGGGTCTTGGGTCCTATCTTATTCTCCTGTTAACTATGCTCTGGACTATCGGCGCAGGCGTGATAGTAAAGTCGCGCGCGAGCACGACCTTTGCGCACACCGAGCCGATCACCATTGCTCTACTTGCAGGTTGGCTCACCATCCCCATTACTAACTTCTGGGGCTTTTCCGTCGTCATAGTCCAAATTCTCCTGTTTCTCCTACCAGCTTTCGCCCAAACTCTCTCTGTAGACACCGACCCCCCGCCGCCATCTAAATCCCCACTCGCATCTACCCAAATAATTTCGATTTTAATTAGCGTGTTTGCTTTCTCCTATCTACTGTTTACTATTACCAAATACTTTATAGCCGACGTCAAATACGCTTCCGGCCAGAAAAACCTGAAAGCCTTCACCGCCACCGAAGATCCCCAATACATCCTGGCTTCTTTTTCGGATCTGAAATCAGCTTTCGCTTTAAACCCCCGGGATCCGCCCATCGCCGTCGACTTAAGTAACGTCGCCGCCTATATGTCCATCATCGTCCGCGATTCGGACGCCACTACCTCCTCCCAGCTGGCTCAAATCGCCGTCTCAGCCTCTGGCCGGGCTATCCAAACCAGTCCCCGCCATCCCAATTACTACAAAGCCCGTTCCCGTACTTATATCATTCTTTCCACATACGACGACTCCTATCTGTCTTCGGCTGACGAAAATCTTGCGTCTGCCTCTGCTATATCCCCCACCGACCCCCGTATCCCCTACAACCGCGGTGTCATCGCTCTTTACCGCAATGACCCGGCTTCCGCCCAAGTCTTCTTCCGGTCCGCCCTGGATCTCAAACCGGATTTCGCCGACCCCCGCGCCCAGCTCGACCAAATCGCTACCCTCTCCGCTCAACCCATTTTAAGGTAAATTGCACATCTCTGCCGCTGTCGGCCAATGTTCACTCCACTTTCCGCCACTGGCATCTAATAAATACTTTGCCGCACTAAAATTTACCTTAGGTTTGCTAAGCACACTCACACACTCTGCCCATGCACCACTCAATCCCTGAGCCAATGTTTCCCAACAAGACTTGACCCCGTTCTTTTCATAAATGTCCTTCAGGCCCTGCGCTCCTGGTAAACCGGCATCTACAATCATCACGTCTTTCATAGATCCCGGTTCAATATTAAGTTGGAACCCACCCACGCTTGTCTCATTAAAAGCCACCGTCCCTACCACCGCTTTTCTCCCGCTGCTTTCCTTCATACATACACATTTTGCTTCAGAAACTCTTGCTCCAAAGGTTTTCTCCATCCACGGATCATCACATACATTTATCGATCCATCATTCATCTTGCTTACTTTTTGTATCACTGCCGTAGGCTCCGGCTTACTCCTGGCATTCGCTTCCACCTCCCCGCCCGAAAACCCGATAGCAATCGCAACCAATCCAAATACCAGCATCAACGAACAACCTACCTCCACACTAATTGATCCCCTCTCTCTACCCCTACGCATTAGTCACACATTATAGGTCAGTAAAACCATTATGCCAAGTTTCTTTGCTAAAATCTCCTCATGTCACCCATTGTCACCGTCCCTCACCCGGTCCTGCGCCAGGTAGCCAAACCCGTCACCCGCCTGGACAAAAAAACTCTGGGGATTATCCGGGACATGACCGCCACTCTCCTGGAAGCCAAAAATCCGGAAGGCGTGGGGTTAGCCGCTCCCCAAATCGGCATCCCTCTGCGCCTTTTCCTCATCCGCCCCGATCCGTCCCTCCCCCCTCAGGTCTTTATCAATCCCGAAATCACCAAATTCTCCCAGCGCCTCCAATCCCCCAAAAAGAAAAAGGGGGTATACGAAGGCTGTCTCTCCCTCCCCCACCACTACGCCCCCATCACCCGCTCCATGTCCGTCACTGTCAAATATCAGACTATCCGGGAACAGATTAGCTCAGATGGCGCAGGTATGCCAGCAAAGTCGCGCGCAATCATGCCCCCCGAAGCCTCAGCGAGGGAGCGCGTGAGCACGACCTTTGCGCATACCGAGCCAAAATTAATTACCAAAACCGCAGTTTTTAGCGGCTTCCCCGCCCACATCATCCAGCACGAGATGGACCATCTAAACGGCATTCTCTTTATCGACCACGTCCTGTCCCAAAACACTAAGCTGTTTCGCGTCACCGGCCAGAATTGGGAGGAAATCCAAATTTAGTATTGACACAGGAAACTATAAGTTTATAATTCCAATATGTTAGAAGCACTGTGGGAAAGAATCAGTCAGGCTGTAAATAGCTTGTCGCACGACAGCACGGGTAAGGCGGTTCTACCCGATCAGTACTCCGGAATCGACGAAGTAGCTTTTCAGGTAGCCAATCGTCTCGGGCGACCAGGGTCAGAGGAATATTTAACCGCCAGAGGAGAACCTGTAAACACTTATAAAGTAGGTGATAACTGGGCCTCTCCTTCCCCCCGAAGGGGAATTGTCGACAAAAAAGAACTCGCCGAAATTCAAGCCTATGCAGTCCAAGCTAACCACCTCACCCCCCCACCTGGACTTCCGCTCGAAGTTAGACAGATCCTCACCGCTCTCGCCGCTAACGTGAATTCATCCGAACTTACAACCATGCACGCGGCAAACCTAGCCGCCAATGAGCGAGCCATCGAAGCAGCTACCCAAGGTCTGAAACCCGCAAAACTTAATGCCCATCTCATGACTGCCATTGAAACAAATTCCCAAAGAACCGGGGCTCTCGTCACGGTAGACCGCCAACACCTTGGCCTCTTAGGGAACGGCTTCACCGAAGCACTCGGAGTATTAGAGCGTATCATCCAAACCGGCGCCTTAGCCCGAGAGACTCACCAAACAACATATAAAAATGGGCCTTTCGGACGAGAAGAAGTTACCCAGACTTTCACTCGTGAGGGCATCGCCCCCGACCGCCATCCCGAAGCCAGTCTCCAGCTCCCCGACTTTAAACTGGGTAATCTGAGAGTCACTTGGGGATCCCATAGCTCTATCCCTCTCCAATCCAGCCCTCTTAGTGAACCGACGGGCAATACTTCCATTGGCAATGCCGTACACGTTGAAGGAGGTTCTATCAACGCCACAGGTGGTGACATTAGAGGAGGCGGCGTCACATTGAAACTCTAATATCCCGAAACCGGACTCCTCCTAAAACTTACCAGCATATGAAAGATTCCTGGCGTCAAGTCGTCACTACTCTTGAACAAATCCATTCTGCCCAAACCCAAGCCTTGGAAGCTGCGGCAGCCGCCAGAGCCCAAACCCTCAATCAAGCCGAGCAGCAAGCTCGCGCTCTTCTCCCCGGATCAACTATCGAGGTCACTAGTCCAGTTGTCACCCCTCCCGACGTGCAAGCCGGACTCTACCAAGCAGACGCCCACTCTCATTTAGGATCATCCCACACCTCCTTCCTCAATGGACCAGACTCAACCCTAGCCACAGCCGGAGCTTCCGGGCCTGGGGAAGCTTCCGCTAGAGCTACCCGCATCCGCTTATCCGACCCCACTCCCCCCCGACCCCCCAGTCTTCTGGGCAGGGTTTTTGGTCACAAAGCCGCTATCCAGATGTCAGTCAACCCCGACCGCGATCAAAACAGTCCTTCCCAGATAGCTATCACTCAAGCCCTTGGTCAAGGACTATCCGATGTTAACTCTGAAATTGGCTGGACCAAACACTCCGGCCCAGCTGCCAATTTCTCTATCGGATCCGCCCGAGTCACAGCTATAGGCACAGACGTCCAAGTCAGATCTGCCGTGGGAAACGCCGGACAAGCTGCCACCGAAATCCGCCACTTTGCCCAAACCCAAGCCGAACAAGCCACTCCTACACAGATTCTAGGCCACGTTGCCAGAGCCATTGCCGCGACAGCCGGCTTAACTCCGTCGCACGGACCCGACTTCTCCCATCTACGCGCCCGCGATGGCATAGCCTACCAAACTGAAACATCTCTGCGCTCCTCACTGGGTGTTCCCCTCCCCGACCCACCCCCAATCCCTCCCCCTTCATTTCACGGGAGCGTCCTAGGTGAGCAATCGGCAATTACCTCTTTTCACCCCGAAATATCTTCTGCCGTTATTAACCACGCCAACCAAGCAGATATCTCTCTGGCAGAGGCTCTAAATACCCCCGTCATCACCATCGAAACTTCACTTTGGGGTAGATTTTTCGGTTAATCACTTCTTGACCCATCCTATAGTTATCAGTTAGAATCCCTCCATGTCTTTCATTGATAACCTGCGAGGGCATCGCCCCGAACAACCTGCTCAAGATCGAAAAGAGCCTACACTCAAAAACCTTATAACCAGAAGGCAGCTTCTCAACCAGGCCCAAGAAACACTACGTCAAGCCGCTCTCGACGAAAGCGCATTAGCCATATCCCATCCTCACCGCAATAGCCAACAAAATCTAACCAGCCTTGCTAATGGCCTCCAACAATGCCAGCAGCTTCTCGACGCCAGAAATCAGCATCAAGCAGCCCACAACTCGCTCAGACTTGCGCTCAGCTTTCTGGCTGACACCGGCAGCCCACCAGTCCGAGCCGCTTACCAGGCTGTTCTCACCACCGGAACCCAACTAATCCCCCCAGAGCGCCACCGGGAAACCGGCTTGTCACCCCTCCTCCAATCACCGGAAACAGGCACTGACCATAGACAAGATTTTACCGGCAGAGGATTTACCAACCCACCCCTACTTCAACCATCTCGAGGAAAATCATGAATCACGACAGGTTTACTACCACCATACCATCAAATCCCCCCATAACAGTGGAGATAACAAACCTTGAAAAGGCCAAATATTACAAAGAATCACTTGAGCATCGCCAAACTTACCATCCGGGCGAAATAGCGTTTAACATCAAAGTAGAATCCGTGGCATTAATTGTCTCAGGGCTAACTGCCTTAGTCCCTTTATTTAACCGGGATATCGCCTTTTGCTGTTGGCCTCTGGCTACCATTTTTTGCGTCCCTCTCGGTCTCAAAATACTCGTTGACACCATAAAACTAAAACAAATTAAAAACGACCCCTGGGCTGGCGGTCCCGATCCGATAACAGCCGACGTCATGAGACCCTTAGCCTTAAACGGCTTGTCTCTCATTGAACCTTATATTGACCCGCTTATCTCCAAAAAACCTACCAAACGCTAATCCCCACCCCTCTGCCCCCGCCCTTTCCTCCTAGCCGCCCTTTCCTCGTAAATTCGTCTATGATGCCCCCCTAACAGATATTCATCCTCAATCGCATGCACCGCTATCTGCACCTTGCTCCCGGGATACGCCCTCCGAAATATTTTCACTCCCAGGGGTGAAAAAACCACTATCATTCCAATTGCCACTCCCCACCCGCAAATATTTGTCCCCACCTCCTTCACATTTTCCCAATCCACATTACTCAAGCGGTCACACGCTACTAAAACTCCAATAAAACCCGCAAAAACACCCGCTCCTATAAAAAAATTACGCACGCCATGATCAGCAGGATCTTTTCTCTCTTCCATGTCCCTTATTATACTACAAGATAATCCATTTCCAAATCCACTCTTGACTATAGGTCAGCAGGTGTACTAAAATCCCCCCATGGCCCAACCGGATAATCCCAATTTCCCCGCCTCCCTTAAATACCTCGACACTGGAATTCCCCACATTCCCAATCTCCCCTCAGCCAAAGAAGTGATTCAAAATACTCCTGCTCCACTCCTCCTTCTAGCATCAACTGCTCTTGTCACATCGATTTCTTCAACCAACCCTCAGGAAACAGCCGTTATTAGAAGTGGTATCACCCTCCCCCTCACCGACAGAGAATTACTTTTGGGAACTATCTTTGGAATAGTAGCGGGTGCAACAGAAGTCATTCAAAGTCTATCCGTAAAAAACCTACCCCAAATTCTGGGAAACGTTGCCATAGGTTTCCTTTTCGGAGCTGCAGCGGGAAATATGGTCACCGATCTAAACTCAAATGCTGCCGAAGCCATTAAAGATCACCTTACAGTTCCCACTATGATCTTGACTGGGTATGCTTGGTATCGGACAAAAATTGGTAATAAGGAAGAAAGAGCCATAAAAAGACAGCTAAATGAGCAGAAACAACTCCATAAACAACTCCAGGCAGCTGCTGATCAATATGTAAATTCAAAACTAACCGGAGACCGAAGCGGCGAAAATGAAGCCAAAAACGCAATTACTGAGCTAGCAGGTGGCAGAGAAGAAGCAAAACCCTACATAGCTAAATTGGACCAACAGGCAAAACAACTTGCAGCACAAAGCAGATAAACTTTACCTCCAGCGCTTACTTCCCCCCTCCCCTAGCCTTCTTCCTTCTTCTATCCCTATTTATCTCCTGAATCCTTCTTCTAGCACCCTTTGCCAACCAAGGAATAGATCCCGTCAAACTTCTCAATTGGTCTACACTTATCTTAGTACCAACCTCCGGCCCACCAGGCACTATTTTTAATTCCCCCATTCCCTCATCCAGAGCTATTCCTATCACTCCCCCCGCGAATGTTGTTCGAACTCCATCCACCTCCATACCTGTCCTCCTCCCCTCCACCTCAGTCTGCACAACCACCGCAGGTACATCCGGCTCAGTATACCTCCCTAACTTCCTCATCGTCCTATCAGCATTCTCCTGTTGAATATTCCTCTTTCTTATCCATTCGGCCAATGGTGTTGCCATACACTATAATTGTAATACGCCTATGCAAATAATTTTCTTCGGCTCCTTCCGGCACTACTCCGTCATCGCCTTAAAAAAACTCCTAGCTACTAAAACCTATAACCTAGTCACTATCATAACTACTCCCCCCCGCCCCGCCGGCCGGCACTTAAAAGTCAAACCCACCGAAGTCCAGCAATTCGCCCAAAAAAACGGTCTCCCCGTCTCCACTCCGGAAAATCTCAGTACTACTAGTCCCCAATCACTAATCACTAATCACTCCGTCCCCGACTTTTTAGTCGTCGCCGGCTACGCCCAGCTCCTCCCCCCTGCCTGGCTAAACTTCCCCAAAATCATGGCCGTCAATATGCACCCCTCGCTTCTGCCCAACTACCGCGGCCCCAACCCGGCCGAATGGGCGATTTTAAACGGCGAAACCGAAACCGGAGTCACCCTCATCAAAATGTCCCCCGAATTCGACACCGGCGATATTCTGGCTCAACGCCATCTGCCCATTGCTGATTCTGACACTCGCGAAACTCTCTACGAAAAACTCTATACCCTGGGTGGTGATTTGCTCGTCGAATCCCTCCCCGCCATCGCTTCCGGCCAAATCACCCCCCGTCCCCAAACCCCTAACCCCGATCAACGAACTACTAGCTACTTCTATGCCCGCCGCATCACCCGCCAAGATGGATTTGTAAACTGGGACGAGTTTTCGCACTTCCTGCACAATTGGCCAGACAAAGACGTGCAGGCGTTTGAAAGCGAGCATCGCAGGCGGACGCCGGCATCCGCCAGGCATCCGAGAAGCGCAGTCTCAAACGCCGAACGACCAAGTCAACAAACCAAATATGAAGAGATAACTCGTAAATTCCGCGCTTTCGCCGACTGGCCCGGTATCTGGTCCACAGACCCTAAAGATATTCGGGTAAAACTTGTCTCCCTAAATCCGCTATTAATCCAATACGAAGGTAAAAAACCACTAGAGGGTAAACTTATTTAGCATTTTTCTTTCCTTCTGCTGGTCCTTCCCAGGGTAAACCACCTCTTAAACCGGATGCAATCAGTTCATTAACTTCCGTGGAAGACAAATCTACACTTCCACCACCCGCCAAAGCCCAGCTATTTCTTCCAATAGTTCTTCCTTTAGAACCCAAAGGACAACAACCCCCCCTAACTCTTTTACCACATTCTCGACACAAAGGTAATGTGGAGTCAGAAGGACAGCCACTAAAAGCTTCCTTACTAATTTTATTAGCTCCCCCCTTAAAAATAGTCATATCCTACTTGGCTATTAATGCCACTTGTCTGCCAACAAACGTCTTTCCCTTCAACAACCGTAAACATTTAGTACACAGCTTCATCCCCATCCACTTATGCAAATTAGGCCGAAACATTCTTTTAGTACTCTGCGCCCGCTTCTTCCACCTGCCCCCTGCCACTCCCCGCCGATGCACATGTGTCACCCCGTACTGGGTCCCCTTGCCGCAATTATCACATCTGTAAGCCATGATAAAATGGATTTTATCAATTCTAGCCGCTGGACGCTAGTCCCTGGACGCTAATGTTAAATCTCATCTTTTCCAATCCCTCCGCATTTATAGTCATTTTCGGCGGCATCATCCTGGCTATCGGCATCCACGAAGCCGCCCATGCCTTCACGGCCGACTTTTTGGGTGACCCTACCCCCAGATCTTTAGGCCGCACCACACTCAACCCTCTGGCGCACCTCGACCCCCTGGGTACTTTGGTCATCCTGGTCACCGGCTTTTTCGGCTGGGGCAAACCTGCTCCTTTCGACCCTTACAACCTGCGCGACCCCCGCCGTGACACCGCCCTCATCGCCCTGGCCGGCCCGGCCAGCAATATCGTTCTGGCCGTAATTTTCTCGCTGGTTCTCCGCTTTACTGCTCTACCCCCCATCTTCAACATCATCCTTTTCTCCCTGGTCACCCTCAATATCAACCTGGCTCTGTTTAACCTCCTCCCCGTTCCTCCTCTGGACGGCTCCAAAATCGCCGGGCTATTCATGTCCCACGAATCCGCCCTGCGCTACCAATCCCAATCCAACCCCCTGCTCCTCCTGCTTCTCATCCTGCCACTTCTCGGCGGTGTCTCCCTGGCCTATCTTCTCATCTCCCCCCTCTCCCGCCTCCTGCTTAATTTCCTTCTTTAACCTTCTTGTTCATTATCGGTCCCTACCGTCTTTGCATAACCAGTTAAAGCCACTCCTAATCCTATTGCAGACTGTCTCTGTCTTCTCTGCGCCTCCTGATCTCTTAATATTCTCCCCACTTTACTATCTTTAATTCTGATAACTTTCTCCGCTATCCCCGGCTGTTCGGAAATTGCCCGCACCAGCGGCGTATAATTCCCATCACCAAGTGCATCTATTTGTTGTTCCAAAACCTGAACAACTCCCTTTTTCCCCAAACCACTAATCCTATCCATTAAACTCGTAAGACTCACCTTTACGGGTAGCGGAACATCAGGCATTAAACGCAACCGCTCTATCAGCTGTAATCCCTCATATCTAACCCTATTAAAATACGGATCATCTTTCATCCTAATCGCTGCAGCATCCTTCGCCAATCCCCTCCTCATTGCTGGATTATCCACCCCCTCTTCACTTTCTGTCCCCATGCCTACTACAACAGCTCTCGCCTCTTCTACTATCTGCCCTAATCTGGTTTGACCCACACTCGTTGCCTCTTCTACAATGATTCTGGCTTCCCCTGCGCGCTTTTTTATCAGCCCTGCCACTCTCGGATTCATCTTTCTTTTAACCTCAGCCAAGATCTCATCCGCCTTCGGTAATTCTCTTCGTTCCCTCCTTAAGAAATCAGGAATTTTTCTCTCTAGTCTATCAGCAGATTCTCCGTTTCCAACTTCCAGACCCAATATTTCACCTACAGGTGACAATGCTTCCACTCTCCGTTTTACAAAATCGGGTGCCTCGCCCCCTAACGCAGCAAGACGATATCTACCTGCTGCACTTTCTGATTTAGCAGTCATAACCACCCTATAATACATCATAACCGGCTCAAGCACAACCCTTGCTAACATTGTTATAATTAACTTGTCCTGCCGAGAAGGATAGCAGAGGACATTTTCCTCGACTATTTTCTCTGTGTCGGGCTTGCTTAAATTCAAATCGGTCCTGTACCGTTTTGAACGTCAGTGTTTATGAAAATGAACGCAGCGGCTCGCCCACTTATACGGCACTTGGGGAAAACCCTCCGCTTCCTGATCGGTGGGACTTTTTAATGTAAAATCTCTCCAGGCCCTCCTAGCTCAATGGCAGAGCAGCGGTTTTGTAAACCGTCGACCGGAGTCCGATTCTCCGGGAGGGCTCCAACACAAGGCACCCAATTTGCTAAAATCATCTCGCGCCGGGATACTCAAGTGGTCAACGAGGTCGGTCTGTAAAACCGATGCCTTACGGCTCCCCAGGTTCGAATCCTGGTCCCGGCACAAACTAAATTGGCCTTTGGCCAACTAGTTTGTGCCCGCGGACTGAGCGAGAAACTTTTAGGTTCGTTCTGATATCGAAGTAGCGCGAAGATATCAGGAGCCCTGAGCTTGTCGAAGGGCGCACATCCTGCTCCCGGCACACCTTTCTCCTAATCTCTTTCCACCCCTCCCCCTGTTAACTCACAGTAAGGCACTCCGTCAGTCATCAGGTTAAACTTCCTCAACTCCCGCAACCCTCCAATCCAAATATGCCCCGTAAAGACCAATGGATATCTATCCAACGATCTCGATGCATACTTGGTAAACGGACAATCCGGTCCTTCCTGCCAAAGCGTTATTTTTTTTATCCGGTTTATGGTAGAAGACGTCATCCTGCCTGAACTCATCTCGCAATTTTACCACCCCGCTCAAAACCCGATGGACTTTCTTCTCTGGTAAAATATCCTCACCGCCCGGATAGTTTAGCGGCAGAACGAGTCCTTGGTAAGGACTAAAGGGGAGTCCGACTCTCCCTCCGGGCTCCACAATTGCATACTATCTTGTAGTATAATAACATCCAATGACTAAAGGGGAAAAATCTGACTGGCAAGTATTAGGCCTCAAACCGGGTGCAGAACCAGACGAAATAAAATCGGCCTTCAGGAAGAAAGCTCTGGAATTACATCCAGATCACGGAGGAACCGATGAAGAATTTATGGCCGTGCAAGGGGCAGCCCAAGCCTTGCTCTCCCGAATAGACTGGGACAGTTTAAAAAAAATTGTTGATATCAATACAGGCACAATTTATGATGTGGAAAACCTTACTAGTGAAACCGAAGGTGGAATCACAACTAGAAACTTAACGTTAATACGTATTAACCCCAAGAGATTGAAGTAGTATTATCTCGCATCAAACATCGTCCGGATGTACTCCCTGACGGAAGTCACCCCTTCATCCACCATCCGTAGTCCTTCGCTAGTTAGACTCCTAAATCCTGACAAACCCAGCTCCTTTGCAAACTCCGTCTCCCCCGCCCCGGAAAACACCAGATTTCTCACTGTCTCACCCACCTCCAGAAATTCAAAAATTCCCACCCGCCCGTGGTACCTGGAATGCCGGCACAGGTCGCACCCCCGCCCGTGAAGCAAAGTGGCCGGACCGGTCCCTTTTTCCCGCGTATAGATTTCTACCTCGGACGGAGTAGGTTTATAAGTCTCCTGGCAATGCTTGCAGATCCTGCGCATTAACCGCTGGGCCAGTATCGCCCGCAGGGCGTAGTTGATCATGTATCTGTCTATTCCCAAATCCAGCAGGCGATACATTGCCCCTACACTGTTTCTCCCGTGGATGGTCGAGATCACCAGGTGCCCGGTCAATGACGCCTGGATCGCTATTTTTGCAGTGGCCGCATCCCGGATTTCCCCCACGAAAATCACGTCCGGGTTCAGCCGCAGCACCGTCCTTAACCCGGAAACAAAATCCAGCCCCACATCCTCTCCCACTTCAATCTGATTAATCCCCGGCACAATATACTCAATCGGATCCTCCAAGGTCATGATATTCACCTCCCCGGTATTTAAATGCCGCAAACTGGAATGCACCGTGGTCGTCTTCCCAGATCCCGTCGGTCCGCAGACCAAAAACAGTCCGTACCGGCCGGAAATGTTCCGCTTCACTTTCTCAGCCAGTTCATCCTCCATCCCCAACTGGGAAAAATCGCTAAATTGCGGCATGTCCAATACCCGTAAAGCCGCCATCTGCCCGAAATTGGTCGACACCACCGCCGCCCGCAGGACATATGCCCGGTCGTCCACTTCGAATCGAATCTTGCTTTCCTGGGGTTTGCGGTTCTCCGTCACGTCCATATTTCCCAACACTTTTATCCGCGACAGCACCTGGTCATAAGATCCAAACGGCATCACCCCGAACGACTGCAGTACTCCATCCACCCGCATCCTGACCACGACTTCCTTCTCCTGAGGTTCTATCAGAATATCCGAAGCCTTGCTTCTTACCGCCTCCCCGATAATCTGGTCGACGATTTCAACCGGCGAAGACATACCCGACAGCGAAAACAGCGTCTCCATATACATCCATTCTCCCCCCTACTTTACAATCCAGTCAACCATAAGTTAGAGTAAATAAAGATATTGAAAGGTGGTGATTACTTTGGATCCTCTTACACAACAGAATTTATCCTGTACCCACTGCGGTGAAGTCACTCTCGCAGACGGCACTAAAGTCTGGGTTTGCAAAAGCTGCGGCCAACCCAATGATCCCGCAACTGTCGCCGCCCAGCCGGCAGATACACCAGCAGCGCCATACCCGGAGCCAGTCATACCTGCTTCCCCGACTCCGGTGGTACCAACCGAGCCGGTCGCCCCCGTTTCCCCCGCCCCAGAAGTCCCGGGAACAGACACTACCCCAGGTCAGTAACCCGCTTCTTGCGGGACTGCGGTTCTTCCCCTAAAATCGGGTATGGCCAAAAAAGGAGCCCGACAAATTTTTGCTCTCGTTTGCACCGTCTGCAAATCCCAAAACTACCTTACCGAAAAAAACAAGGTCAATACCCCGGATAAGCTGGAGTTCAAAAAATACTGCCCCCGCTGCCGCAAACACCAGCTGCACAAGGAAACCTCCAAACTCAAATAGCCTACCCCGGCAGATTCCCCACCGTCAATAATCCCAACGCCTGCTGAATAATAACTTTTCCCCCTTCGTCATCTTTAACCGGATACCATTCCCCATCCTCACCCAAAATCTCAACATTTTTCCCAAAACGCACAACAGCCGTCCTGGGCCCGCTTGGGCTCTTCTCGTCCCTTACCCTTATCTCCGCTTCTTTCTTAGGTACCGCCACTTCATTCAGGCTAACTCTCCCACCCGCACTTTGTCAAACCTACCCGTCTTTTCAAAATAATGTAAAATTACCACTACCTAATTGACATATTAGTTTACACCATCAATAATGGTTATGTGGACGCACATAAAGGTTCGATAAGAAAAAGGGCAATAGAATTGAGAGAGGCTGGCCACTCACTTGGAGAAATTGCACGCAAGCTAAACATATCAAAAAGCACAGCTTCACTGTGGCTAAGAGCTACAACCCTCAACAGCACGGCCATAAAGAGAATTAATAGTTTAAAAAAATTGGCGAGACAAAAAGCTTCCTTGGCAATACATAATAATCATTTGGTTGAAATGGAGAAAATTCGAAAAAAGTCATCGGAGACTGTCAAGAAAATTAAACTAGACGATGTACCGCTTTCAAAAGTATTCTGCTCACTCCTCTATTGGGGTGAAGGAGGAAAAGTTGATAACCATATTACCTTCATAAACTCCGACCCCAAAATGATCAGAGTATTTCTCAAACTTTTTCGAAAGTCCTTTATACCTGATGAAAGTAAGTTTAGAGCTTTAGTTCATATTCATGAATATCACGACGAGACCCAAGTTAAGAACTACTGGTCAAAAATAACCAAAATTCCATTACAAAAATTTTCAAAAAGTTACCTAAAACCACACACAGGGAAGTCCATACGTAATGGATTCATGGGAACTATTAAGATTAAGTATTTCGACTCAAAAATTGTCTATGAGCTCAAGGCAATTTATAATACCTTAGCTGATTCTATTTAGGGGTGTAGCTCAGTTGGTAGAGCACTGGTCTCCAAAACCAGGTGTCGCAGGTTCGATCCCTGCCACCCCTGCAAAATAACCTATAATTATTGACTTACTTTTATAATTTGGTTAAAATTAAAAAAGTGACCCCTGATACTAACCCGGATCGAACTCCTACCCCCCCTAATACTAAACGTGCTCTTGGTCTTGTTGCCGGAGCAATTACTGCTGCAGCATTGTATGGGGTTGAGAGCTCTATATCGTTCGTGATGTTTGAAGGAACCAGAAATCTTTTTCAGTCCACGGATAAATTCGAAAGCACTGTAGGTATCCTCGTAGTATTGGGTATTATGTTTATGCTAATACACAATAGTGGAGAATTTCCCCGGGCTGTTCTTTCCTCGGGTATCAAAGCCGGCAAAGCCGTCTACAACACTATCCAAAATTCCTGATATTTAAGCAAACCAAATTCTGTCTCTGATATAAACTCTGGTAAAATATAAAAGTGGAAAAAACCACAAAACCATCAAATAGTGATGAAATAATAAGAGAGGAAGTCAGGGCGTTATCGGACCCTCAAATTAAACAAATCCTCGATAGTAGAGAACAAATGATGAAAGAAAATAGAACTCCAACACGTGAGGAATACTTAAAAATACAAACAGCGGCTACTGAAAAAATAAGAAGAATTGAAGAAGGAACATATAATCCAGTTAGTTCCACTGAAACCAGTTCCTGATAAAGTCCACAATCCCGCAGTCAATTTTGTGCGTAAAAGGTTCGTTCTGATATTGCAGATATCAGGAGTTCCCGCACATATCCCGCCTCAGCGGGATCCTGAGCTTGCCGAAGGACTTTCCATCCAGAGCTGCTATTGTTATATAAAGGTCCTTGACAAGTCCTGATATTGGTGCTAACATGCAATCATGATTACCCAACAGTCTCAAATAAAAATCAACCTCCCGGTTACCCTTAAGGATTATTTGGAGAGCAAAGCCAGAAAATTTGATATGCCTATTGCCAGCTATGTCAAACATTTAATTCTTAAGGACGTGGCCGATTTAGACTTCCCTGTTTTTAGAATTTCCCAAGGCTCTGAGGAGAAAGCTCGTAAGGCATTAGCTGACAGAAAAAATGCTATTAAGGTCAAGGATGCGACTAAATATTTTAATGAACCTTGAAATATCGCCTGACCTGGACAAGGAATTAAGAAGAATTAAATCCAAGGATAAACAGTTGGCTCAAAAAATTGAAAAGCAACTAAAACTGTTTCAACAGAATCATCAGCACCCTTCACTTAGAACACATAAGCTTTCTGGAAATTTGGATAACATGTGGAGTATTTCCATTGATAAAAACCTGCGGATGTTATTCTTTCTTGACAGTTCAGGTGCATACTTTTTTGAATTGGGAACCCACGACCAAGTCTATAAAAGATAACCAATCATTTGTTGCGTACCAGGTTCGAATACTTTCCATCCAGGGCTGCTGAAGAAATCTAGCCTCGAATCGTGCTAGAAACTTGCTAAAGCATTAGTGTCATATCGACATTATTATTCCCATACTTTTCAAATTCGCCACTTTTTTGAAATCCAAACTTTTCATAAAAATGGATTGCCCGAGTATTCGTCAGCTGTGTTCCCTGCCATAAGATAATGTATTTCACACCTAAACGCTGGGCTATTTTGATTGTTTCTTCCAGCATTATGCTCCCCAAACCGCTATTCTGAT
>Ga0154992_104_pt1 | contig 15498 bp, 10 predicted proteins | sample RifCSPhighO2_01_FD_105960 | JGI IMG/M metagenome (GOLD analysis project Ga0154992, IMG submission 105960) | Candidatus Amesbacteria bacterium RIFCSPHIGHO2_01_FULL_48_75
GTGATCCGCATAAAACCCTCGGTTAATCTGGCCAGTCGGGGATTGAGTGCTCCAGCTTTGGTAGTGGCAAAGGCTTTGCAGGATTACGGTTGTATGATTGAGGATAACAGCGGAGCTGGCAATAGGTTGAAATTGGAAAGAAATGAATCGGCTTGGCAAAGCATCGGAATAAGGGAAGACTCACTGGCGCCTTTGCCCTGGTCGGACTGGGAATTTATCCAGGGAGGGTACAGTCCTTAACTCCAACTCTTACTTCACTTGCTGGTTACCAGGTGTTAAAAAGACATTGATGGCAGATGACCTTTAATTACCATTTGTGTAAATTGGCCATGGTGAAGTTAAATCTTAGAAACCGACACCTGAGTTTTTTTATCACGCTTATCGGTTTAGCCTCATTAATCTGGTATATACTAAGAACCGGAACCAAACCTTCAAGAGCCGAGTATCCCTGCCAAAAAATTGCCAGAAAAAATATCGAGATATTTGGACTGCCGGCTTTGTATACCATTAGCCATAATTTTAAGAGGAAGACAAGAGGAGAAAAATATATCTTCTTTTGTCTATTTTTACTTTTTTTTGTTCTATCTACATTTGGGTTAACCAGAGCAAGAATTCTAACTTTGAATTTATTTACGAAAACAAATCGCTTGTCTCAAGAAAAAGGAGAAATAATCGGCTACACAACCGGCTCAAGAGTTGTCTGGGTGAATGACGATCAAGCCGCTAGTTGGAATGGCCAGACTGATTATTGGAATTATGTTAATCAAAATGCTGTTAATCGGATGACGGATAATGGATTGATGGCTCTAACAGGAACAAACAGTGTTGCGGATGCCTGGAGAGTGCTTATTCCCAACTACCTATCAGGGCAGAAGATAGCAATCAAAGTTAATTTTAACAACATCCAAGCGTGTAATGAAACTACTGGCGAAATTGACGCAATTATTGAACCTGTAAATGCCTTGGTTGCCGGCTTGAAGCAAATTGGCGTTTCCGAATCTGATATCTGGATTTATGATGCAACCAGAAGAATCCCTGACCGATTCGTTAGTGGATCTGATTTTCCAGCAGTTAGGTATTTTGCCGGATGCCGAGAGTCTATAAGATTCTCAAGCACCAATCCCAGTGCAAATATAAATTTTAGAACTCAAGTAGGAGTTCAACCTCCCGCCTCTCAAAAGGCTACAGACGTATTAGTTGATACAAATTATTTAATTAATATGCCAATTATTAAAAAGCACGGTTGTCAAGGTGTGACATTAGGATTTAAAAATCACTTTGGCTCAATACAACGACCCGATCTACTTCACAATTATGCTTGTACAGGAACAAACTATTACAACCCAGATTTCAGCCCTCTGGTTGATATATATCAAAATCCAAATATAGTGAACAAGACGGTGCTTATAGTCGGAGATGCCATATTTGGCCATCCATTAAATAATATTCAGCCTCCAAGGATGTGGTCGACTTTTGCCAATAATGTGCCAAAAAGTTTATTTTTCTCAACAGACCCTGTAGCTGTCGATTCTGTCATGACCGACCTTTTGGATAAGGAAAGTGCTGTTCCTGCCTCTTCTCGAGACTATTTAATTTTAGCTGAAAGACTTGGTTTAGGCGTTTTTGAAAAAGGCGATCCCTGGAGGGGGGCCAGCGGTTACAGTAGGATAAATTTAATAAAATGCGAGGGTAGTTGTTCTTCAGTCAGTCCAGCTCTAACAAGCACACCTTTTCCTCAAACGTCCACACCGACACCATCCGGAGAATTACCTGGGGATGCCAACGGGGACGGCCGGGTGGACGGAGTGGATTACGTCATCTGGTTTAATAATTATGGGATAAGTACAAACAATGGTTCGGCCAGCGGGGATTTTGACGGGAGCGGCCGGGTGGAGGGAGTGGATTACGTGATCTGGTTTAACCATTATGGGCAGATAGTTGGGCCGACGGCTACTCCCACCCGGACACCCACGCCAATTCGGACCCCGACGCCGGGACTGTCTGCAACTCCAACCAGGACACCGACTCCGGGGCCGTCCCCGACACCTCCCTCTGGTCAAGCGTATAGGGCGTTTACTGATGATTCCTATTGGAATACCCCCTTTCCGGTGAATGCACCGATTGATTCACGCAATGCAGAATATATCGCCGACAGCCAAAATTCTTCACATACCCAAAATTTTCTCGGATTTACTGCCGCTCCCGGTAACACGCAGGCGTTTGGACTGGCTCTGTATTGGGGGCAGGCAAGCGATCCTTTGTATACGCTGACTGATGGCAAACATTTTACTTCCGCAAATCCCGTGCAAGTCCACATCCCTTTAGGGGCACAACCTCAATCCGGAAGTGACGGGGAAATTGCCGTTTTTGACCTGTCTACCAACCAGGTGATAGAAATGTCCGGAGCAAGTTTTGACGGGACCAACTGGCATATAGGGGCTACTCTGGACCGGTATATGCTGTCTTCGAATGGTTTGGACTCCCGGGTGGCAGGTGCGAATGATTCACGAAATCATGGACATCGCGGTGTCCCCCCGTCAGCCCGGGGAGTTCGCCTTGATGAGGTGAGAGCGGGAGCTATCAGACACCGCCTGGAGTGTTACTGGTGGGCTACCGGGACACAAACGGTTAATCACTACTGGCCGATGGCCGGAGATGAAGGGAGCAAAGGAGGGATTGTTCCTGAAGGAACTGTAATCCGTATTAAACCATCGGTTAATCTGGCCAGCCGTGGATTGAGTGCTCCGGCTTTGGTGATTGCCAAGGCGCTTCAGGATTACGGGTGTTTGGTGGGGGACAACAGCGGTTCGGGAAACAGGTTAAAACTGGAGATTAACGAAGCAGCCTGGCGGAATTTAGGCCTGACCTATGAGGCGCTGTCTCCTATCCCATGGTCGGATTGGGAATTTATCCAGGGAGGGTACAGTCCTTAGGGTTATTTCTGTGGGTGCGCATGGAATCGAACCATGGACCTCTTTCTTATCAGGAAAGCGTTCTACCACTGAACTACGCACCCAATTTTCCTATATCGGAAGAACTTGGGGCCCTACCCCAAAACTTCCTCTATCCCTTATCCGATTATATCGGATTCGTGATCAGGAAAGCGTTCTACCATATCAACTTTGGTGAGTTGATATCCCTAACCTCGCTTGATCGCTCATATTACTCGCGAGTCGCGAGGGGTGTGATTGAACTATCCGCCCAGATGAGGGAATTATATCGCAGGTGGGAATTCGAGGCGAGGCTTGGGGAGTGAATAACGGCAGATAATGCTTTAAAATACGGGGGTTTATGCGCAAGTGGATGACCCGAAGGAACGTGGTTTTACTTGGAGTTATTCTATTGCTTTTGGGTGGGTGGTGGTATCAGAACAAATCTAAATCTAAGTCCAAGGAATTGAGGATAGAGGAGGTTACCAGGGGTACGATAGAGGAGGTAGTGAGTGTTTCGGGGGAGGTAGAAGCGGAAAAGAAAGCGGTATTAAATTTTCCTTTGGCGGGTAAACTGGGGTATGTGAGGGTGAGCGAGGGAGAAAGTGTAGCAAAAGGGCAGGCTTTGATGGGACTGGATAGCCGGGATGTGGGGGCGGCGGAGGTGGCGGCATATTACAAGTATCTGGCGGCGGATGCGAATGCCAAAGAAGTTGAGGATTCGGTAAAAGGCCATGATAAAGACGAGAGTTTTGTGCAGAAAAACGACCGAGTGGCAGCCCAAACTGCCCGAGACATTGCCTATGATGCCTGGCAAACAGCCAAACGGGCATATGCAAATACCAGCTTGACAGCCCCGATAGCGGGGATTGTGACCGGTCTGACGACTACAGTGGTGGGGGATACGGTGGGTATTACCGACGGCCTGACCGTCGTTGATCCGCAGAGCCTGTATTTTGAGATAGAAGTGGACGAATCTGATGTGGGAAAGATCCGGTTAAACCAGCCGGTGCAGATTTCCCTGGATGCTTTTGAGTCGGAGGAGTTTTCCGGAATCGTCCAAAAAATCGGTTTTGAATCGCGACTGTCTTCGACTGGGGCGACGGTTTATCCGGTATGGGTGGTATTTAGCCCTGAAGCCTTGAGTAAATTGAGATTGGGGATGAACGGGGATGCGGATATAGTACTTCAGAGAAAGGAGAATGTTCTGAAGCTGCCAATAGAAGCCGTGGTGGATGGGGAGGTGACGCTGACAGGAGAGCCGGAAAAGAAAGTAAAAGTGGAGACGGGATTGGAGAGTGAGATGGAGGTGGAAATTACTTCGGGCCTTAGCGAAGGCGTAAAAGTGGTGGTCAGGTAAAAAATGAAAGCCAAGGAAATGCCGGTGGTGAAATTTGATAAGGTGTGCCGGTATTACGGGAGTACGGATAACGGGGGAGAGATCGTAAAAGCGATGTGTGAGGTGTCCTTTCAAATTACCAAAGGTGAGTTTGTGGCAGTCACCGGGCCGTCGGGGTCGGGAAAGTCGACGTTGCTTCACCTGATCGGTCTTTTGGACCGACCGAGTGAAGGGGAGATATATATTGACGGTGTGGCGGTGTCCAAGATGGCTGATGCCAGGTTAGCCAAGCTGCGCAATGAAAAAATCGGATTTATTTTCCAGCAATTTAATTTATTGCCGAAAACATCGTCTTTGAAGCAAGTGGAACTGCCGTTGGTGTATGCGGGTATCGGTGCAGCCAAGCGGCGGGAAATGGCTAGATCTGAACTGGAATCAGTAGGGCTCTTGGATAAACTGAATAATAGACCGTCACAACTTTCGGGAGGTCAGCAGCAGCGGGTGGCAATTGCCCGGGCGATGGTGACTAAGCCGGCACTTTTACTGGCGGATGAGCCTACAGGAAATTTGGACAGCAAGTCCGGTGCTGCCATTTTGGAATTATTTGAGCGGTTGCATGAAGGGGGAGTGACGGTAGTGATTGTGACACATGACCGGGATGTGGCGGCGCATGCTCCCCGGCGATTGGTGATCAAAGACGGAGAGCTAGTGGAGGACAAAGGAAATGGACACGGTTGAATTGTTTAAAACTGCCGGAGTGGCGATCCGGACAAACAAGACCCGGTCGGTGCTGACGACTTTGGGGATTATTATCGGTGTGGCGTCGGTAATTTTACTGGTAGCGGTTGGTAATGGATTGCAAGCATATGTGACGGGTGAATTTGAGGCGCTGGGGGCAAACAGAGTGATGGTGATGCCGGGGAAAGTGAAGTTTGGTAGTGCTCCGCCGGGATTTGGAGTAGAAGCTAAATTTGACTTTGAAGATGTGGAAAAGATAGGTAAGTTGGGAAGTCCGATCAGTGAAGTGTTGGGAATGGTGGTTCGGGCGGTGACGGTGAAATATATGAATAAAAGTGTGGATGCGTGGGTAGCCGGTGTAAATCAAGGGTATTTGAAGTTGGGGAATCTGGAGATAGCCCGCGGAAGATTTATAAGCGAGGATATGGTGCGCAGGAGCCAGATGGGAGGGGTGATCGGAGCTGATATTTCGGAGAAACTGTTCCGGAGGGGAGAAGAGCCGGTAGGTAAAGAAATTGATATTACGGGGGGAAAAATAAAGGTGATTGGAGTATTGGAAAAAAAGGGTGGATTGGGAGTAGGGGGGAGCGATGAAAATTCATATGTGCTGTTACCGGTAACGGCAGCCAGAAAACTGACGGGAGCAAAGACCCCGGCAATGGTGATGGTCAGTATGGAAAACACGGAGAGTATTCCGGTGGGAGTAAAAAAAGTGAAAGACTATTTTTATCGCAGGGGATTAACGGATGATGATTTTACGGTAATGGAGCCTAAGGAACTGTTAAGTTCGATAAGTTCGCTTTTGGGGGTGGTGACTGGAGCATTATCTGGGATTGCGGCAATTTCGCTGGTGGTAGGAGGGATAGGAATAGCCAATATCATGCTGGTCTCGGTAACCGAGAGGACGAGGGAAATCGGATTACGAAAAGCATTAGGGGGGACAAAAAGAGATATATTATTGCAGTTTCTGATTGAGGCGGTGGTGTTGTCGGTAGTAGGAGGAATGATCGGAGTGGGTATCGGATGGGGCTTGTCGCTGGTATTGTCACGGTTTATTCAGACTTCAGTGACCGGGTGGTCGGTAGGGTTGGCGTTTGGTATATCTGCAGCTGTGGGGATAATATCCGGGTTAGCCCCGGCGATACGGGCGGGGAGACTGGATCCGATTGAAGCGCTGAGGTATGAGTAATAGTTTATCCAACTATAACCGTGATCTTACCCGGGACGGAACCATAAAGACGTAGAATGGCTTGCGGCATGTTCGGAATGCACTTCCAATGAATTTCGTATTTGGGTGGTTTTGTCCTTCCTGTCATTTCTGGGGTAGCTAATACGGGTTTAATTCCGTGTTTTTGCATATATTGAAGTACGTGAGGAGGAAATATTTTTACGCAAATTGGTTGCCGGGGGGTGGATGATGCGTTCCAGGGGATGGGGTCCCTGCCAGGTGCAAAAGGCAGGTGTGCGCATCCGCTCTTGTCCAGAAAACCTAAAATGGTTTGCCCAGCAGTAATTACTGATAGTGAAGCGTCGGGGAGTATCTCAATCGAACCGCATGAAAAAGCGGGATTTGACCTTGTTTTATTGCAAAGGGGTTGCCTTTGCAGAAAGTATTCTAAATATTTGCTTTTTGGTCCTGATTCAGGCAAAAGGGCGAGCAAATTAGTTTGGAATTCTGATAATAGTTGCGGTAGGGGGGTACGGGATCCAAGAGGAACCGAGACTGCGAACAGTATGAATAGGTTATCTAATATCAAATGCTGGCATCCTGAATTTTCGAAAGGCTCAAGACCGATTCTCCGGACACGGGTTACGAGACAGGGTATTCCGCCAATTTTGTAAGTAGTTACCAAAGCTTCAGCCCCGTCGTTAAATTGTTCAATGGGTTGCCAAATTTCTCTTGCCATGGGGACCGATTATAGCGGATACTATGGGATTTGTCACGTTGAGGGGGTGCAGGATGAGGCGGAGGGGGTGTAGGATAGAATCAGTGGTTGCGCTACTGATAATTTTCGGCCTATTTTTTCTGCCGGAGCCGGTATATGCGCAAGCTGACCCGCCACCGGAAATGTATCCGCAAGCAAATTGCGGGGGGATTAATATTGCAGATAGGAGGTTTTTGAGCTTGCCGCTAAGTGGCTGGTGGGGGAGCGGACGGCCACCCGTGGATTATGATGCCTATACTACCCGGATGTGGAAAGGAAATGTGCAGGAACTGGTGTATGCTCAAAGTGATGTCTGGGTACGTACCGGCAGTGAGCGGGATGCCGAGTCGTTAAGAGGAAAAGCCTGGCAGAGATATCCGTTGTCAAGCGTGTGGGGAGGGCACACTAATCCGCCGCCTTTTACCGGTATAAGTTCGGCATCTTACTCGATTAGCAACGGAAAGTTTTCGGAGGTAATTATTTCAGGGAACAAAGTCTGGTATAGGTCAACGCAAACTTCCGGGGCTTATGATTTTCCTACAGTCTGGAACAGTAAATTGCTGTCCGAGGCCTGGGGCGGGACCACAAATCCTCCCGGATTTGGCAGTGTGGATGAGCGGAGTTTGCGGGTAGTAAACGGCAAAATTGAGGAATTGGTAGTTCAAGGCGGAATGTTGTATCGGAGGATAGGTACCGGAGTGGATATAAATACCCTGCCCGGGGTCTGGACCAATTATGTGATTGCCAACATATGGAAAAATGTACCCGATGTCCCAACTGTGACCCCTGGTACGTTAAATTACCAGTTTTCGGGAAATAAACTCCGGGAAGTTGTGATATTAAACGGGAATTATTATTACCGGGATTGCCGGGGATATCCTGAAAGCGTGTATGACTCGGCCTTGAGGATGATTGATACTTTTCTTTATTATTACAGTGATACTACTAACTATGAAGCTCTTGTAAACGCTAACTATGATAATTCCCTCATGGGGAGCGAAGCTTTCAGGTCACTTATGGCAAATGCGGTGGCTCATACTGCCAGGTATCAAATTTATCACCAAACGGTCGATAAAGACAAAGCTCTTTATTATTTCGGTGCAACTTTAGCCAATTTTGGTAAGTGGAAAGAGGTGTGGCTTTCCGGTATAGGAACGCGGGATTTTTTACTAGTGGCCTGGTACTGGTGGAATAATTTATCAACTACACAACGGGCTGAGACGAAAGCAGTCGCAATCACACAGGCCAATTACTTTATGAATATTATTAAGAGGGCTATAGATGCGTATCAAAGAGGGGATTTGACGAGCGCAGATTATAAAACTGTCTCAGGGTATATAAACGATACGAAGGCGGAGGAAAATGGGGCCAGTGCGGAAGCCCTGAGTTTTATCGGGCAATTGTTTGCCGATGACCCGCAAAGTTTGTTATGGGAGTATTATGCCCGGTGTTATGCATATCACACTATTACCCCATCTTCTGACGGGCAAAAATGTTTTATTGATACCCAGACAGTGTATGACGACTTCACTTTGGATAATCATAATTATCACCCTTCGCCGGTTTATACACTGGCCGCTATTGCATCACTGCAGCAAGGGGAATTGGCATATCATTTGAATGGTGTGGCGAACCCACCGGAATTTAGACACAACATTACTAACTTGTGGCAGAATTTCCATAATTATTACTATACATACCCGGCAGATCCTCCAGGTAACTCATTTAAAATAAAACCAGAATATAATCCTGGAGCTGATTGGGGTGATACTCACGTAAGTCTGGCGATGACGGAGTTTTCTTATACCGGCTTGTTTGGCGGTGGAAACAGCGGGGCGAACTTTACTAATTTAGAAACTTATGCGGTAATTTTTTTCGACGACTGGTGGTATCGAAACTTTACCAGGTACAACGAGCCGGCTGTGGTGTCGTCCATGCCTAAATATAATGGATCTGGAGTGACGTTGCGATGGTTTGGCAACGGTTTGTCGCACGGAAAAGGGGCCGGGGAAATTGTGCTCTACCATGAACTTAGTGACAGTAAATTGAATTTAAGACAAGTTCCCAGTTCTGCCGACAGGATAAAAAACATAATTAGGAATTTCACTAGGAATACGACCGCTTCTTTTTATGATGCCAATGCTGATGAGACTGTCAATTCAATTGATTTAGAAGCCTTTAGATAATGCGGGAACAAATTAAATGGCGATCGCTGTTGATTCTCCTGGTACTTGCCGGGGGAATTTTTTTAACACTGACGGCGCTGAAGCGGAAACAGGAAGTTAAACTTGGGGCGGCCGGATATACTGCAACTCTCGCCTTTTCGCCAAATTCCATTACTTTGTCTGCTGGGGCAACGTCCGAGCCGGTGTGGATTAACCTGGATACCGGCGGACAATCAGTATCGGGAGCTGATATCTGGATAAATTTTGATAAAAACAAATTAATAATGGCTGATATTACGAAAGAAACTCATGCTACTTTTAAGACTTATGCTCCTATCGATACCAATGGAAACTTTGATAAGGCCAAGGTAATTGGCGATGCGAATTTAACCGGAAAGATTGTTTTTCATATGCTGGTTTTTGACTGGGTGAACAACCGGTTTCACAATCCTTTTTCGGGGGTTGTAAATCCTGTAACCAGACTCAAATTTACCGCCAAGGCCGGGGTGACTGGTTCTACCAGCGTTACCTTTAGTTATTTGGGGTCGGGTAAAACAAATGACTCAAACGTAACGGCAGGACAAAATAATGCTGATCCCGTGGATATTCTAGCCCAGCCAAGCTTGGCTTTGACTATTAATTTTGCCGGGGTTTCTTCACCTACGCCTTCAGTACCCCCGACCTTGACGCCTACCGTACCTATTTCCAATACACCCACGCGGACGCCGACTGCAACAGTAACGCAAATACCGACACCGACTCCGATACGGACTCCAACTCCAACACAGGTACCAACGTCGACTGTGACACCTTTCCCTACTTTGACACCAACACCAGGACCATCCCCGACGACAACCCCGACGCGGACACCGACTCCTGTAAGGACAGTGACTCCGACACCGCCGGGGGGGTTGCCGGGGGACGCCAATGGGGACGGGCGGGTGGACGGAGTGGATTACGTCATCTGGTTTAACCATTACGGGACAAACACTAATAACGGGCCGGCTTGGGGAGATTTTGACCGTAGCGGGCGGGTGGACGGAGTGGATTACGTCATCTGGTTTAACCATTACGGAGTGTATTGACAGGGGGGGGAGGGAGAGGTATTATCGGGGTACCTTTGCGAGGCTAGTGTTTTTCATGGAAACTTTGCTTAAACTAAATACAAACGAAAGCCAATAGGGCTGTCGGTAAGGCAAGGTTGTGGCCCCGCTAAAGCGGGGTTTTTTCGTTCTTTAGAAAATTGAGGGCAGGCGGGGGCCCATGGCGCAATGGCTAGCGCGCCTCGTTTGCATCGAGGAGGTTGAGGGTTCAAGTCCCTCTGGGTCCACCTTTTGAGTACATTCAAGGCAAGCTTTGAAAGTTGGCCCCGGTTTCCCTTCGCGGGAGGCCGAGGTCAGCTTTTAACGAGGCTGGAGGTTTGCTCTTTGAAAAGTGAAGAGAATAAAGTTAGTAGAGCCGTATTTTTTACTTCCGTAAAGCAGGCAATGGATGCCTAGGGCGCTAAAGCCGAAGAAGGACGTACGTGGCCACGATAGTCGTCGGGGAGCTGCCAAGAAGCTGTGATCCGACGGTGTCCGAATGGGGAAACCCCTCCTTTAAGGAGACTCCGATGTTATGTCGGGGGGGGCACGTCCCGAACTGAAACATCTAAGTAGGGACAGGAAAAGAAATCAAAGAGATTCCGTAAGTAAGCGGTGAGCGAAAGCGGAAAAGCCTAAACCCAGTCATTGTGCGCAAGTACTTCGACCGGGTGTTGCGGGAAGGCTGAGGGATCAAACGAGGGTAGTCGAACTGTCTGGAAAGGCAGGCTATAAAACGTGATAGCCGTGTAGGCGAAACCCGAGTTTGCTTGAAGCCGAATTCCCAAGTACCATGAGGCAAATACCTTGTGGGAATCTGGGGTGACCACACTCCAAGGCTAAATACTTTAGCGGACCGATAGTGAACTAGTACCGTGAGGGAAAGGCGAAAAGAAGGGTGAGAAACCTAGTGAAATAGAACCTGAAATTGTCTGCTGTCAAGCAGACGGAGCCCCTCCGCAAGGTCGGGGTAACGTCGTGCCTATTGAAGAATGATCCGGCGAGTTTTCGATTGTTGCGAGTTTAAGCCCGTAATTCGGGATTAGGCGAAGCGAAAGCGAGTCTTAATAGGGCGTTTAGCAGCAGTTGGAAGACCCGAAACCTGGTGAGCTAACCATGAGCAGGGTGAGTCCCGGTGAAAACCGGGAGGAGGCCCGCACCCGTCAGAGTTACAAATCTGTGGGACGACTTGTGGTTAGGGGTAATATGCCAATCGAACCAGGAGATAGCTGGCTCTCCCCGAAATATATATAGGTATAGCCTCTCTCTATAGTGCTTTTCAGGTAGAGCACTGGATGGGTATTGCATCGCAAGATGTGGTATTCAATCAAACTCCGAATTGGAAAGCTTTTGGAGAGGGAGTCAGAACGACCCGGCTAAGCGGGCCGCTCTAAAGGGAAACAACCCAGACTGTCGTCTAAGGCCTCTAAATAGAAGCTAAGTGTTGAACGTAGTTAAATTCCTCAGACAGCCAGGAGGTTGGCTCAGAAGCAGCCATCCTTTAAAGAAAGCGTAACAGCTCACTGGTCGACTTTTTGGAGTTTGGCGCGGAAAATGAACCGAGGCTAAGCTTCTTGCCGAAGACACAGATCGTGTGCATGGCATACGCAAATTCAAATCTCTGAATTCTAAGCTCTAATTGGCAGTTGGGGGTTGGATATTCGATTTCTGGATTTTCGTGTGCTGTGCGCATGGTGGTAGGGGAGCGTTCCGTTAACAGTGAAGATTTGCCGTGAGGCAGGTTGGAGTGGACGGAAGTGAGAATGCCGGAATGAGTAGCGCAATGGTTGTGAGAATCAACCACGCCGAAACCCCAAGGTTTCCTGGGCTACATTGTTTGACCCAGGGTAAGTCGGCACCTAAGGTGAGTCCCTCGCTGAGCGAGGGGGTAGCTGATGGACGAGCCGTGAATATTCGGCTACATAGTAAGTATCGCTAAATCGCGCAAGCGAGTAACTAGGGATGGACAAAATGGGAAAGACCGAACGCATATAGTGAATGTGTGTCGCAATCAGTAAGGTAGTTGGGCTTGGAAAATCCGGCCTGGCGTTTAACCGAGCTGTGATGGGAAATCTGGCGAGTAATCAACGGATGACTCGGTAATTTTCTGTTTTCAAGAAAAGATTCGTAGTGAGATACTTATTATGCCGTACCGCAAACCGACACTGGTGGGGTGGTCGAGTAGACCAAGGCGATCGGGAGAAGGCAGTTCAAGGAACTCGGCAAAAAAGCTGGACGTAATTTAGAGAGATGTCCTTCCGCTTAAAGCGGACGCAGCGAAAGATTATTTCCCGACTGTTTAACTAAAACACAGGTCTGTGCAAACTTGAAAGAGAAGGTATACAGGCTGAGGCCTGCCCAGTGCTCGTAAGTTAAGTGGATGGCTGAGATTACATCAAGGTTTGAAATGAAGCTCGAGTGAACGGCAGCAGTAACTATAACTGTTCTATGGTAGCGAAGTTCCTCGACAGGGGACAATCCATTGAAAAATGGAAAAGAAAACTTGGCTATATGCTGGAACAACTGGAGTATCTTGTGATACTATCGCCCAACGGATAAAGCAGTCTCTGGTAGGTAGTAATAAAGCACAAGTGCAGTCAATCAGCAGGAAAGACTCCGATGTGACATCGGAGGATCCTCAACGACTACACGCCAAGCCCCCGGTGTAACACCGGGGTGAAGATATAGTCTGAACTTGCAGGCGACTGTAAGAGCCTTGATTGGAACTAGAAAGGTATCCTAAAAAAGGATTAACATATTGTGTCGGGTAAGTTCCGACCCGCACGAAAGGTTTAACGAGGGAATAACTGTCTTGAACTGTCACCCGGCGAATTTGAAATGGCTGTGAAGATGCGGCCTAACTCTACTAGGACAAAAAGACCCTATGGAGCTTTACTGTAACCAGGCCCTGTTTTGGATTTTGAGATAGTTTAGAGTAGGAGGGACTCCGGTGTCATAACTGGAGAAAAGTGAAACACCTCCCGTTTTGAAATCTCAAGACTTACCCAAGGAAGCTGGAGACGCTTTCGGAGACAAGGTCTGGCTGGCAGTTTTACTGGGGAGGTATCCTGCTAAAAGGTAACGCAGGAGTACTAAGGTGCACTAAACTCGGATGGAAATCGAGCGGGTCGTGTAACGGCATAAGTGCGCTTGACTGTGAGAGCGGCGGCTCGAGCAGGGACGAAAGTCGGTCGTAGTGATCCTCCGTCGCGTTGTGGGACGCACGGAGCTTAACGGATAAAAGCTACCCTAGGGATAACAGGCTGATCGCCGCCAAGAGTCCATATCGACGCGGCGGTTTGGCACCTCGATAGACCCAATCTGGGTCAATGTCGCCCCCCGAAGTAATTCGGGGAGGAAAAATTCAGCTCATATCGGTGAAACCCGACTAGCGCACTGAGCCGCGCTAAGGGCAATACCGAGGGAAGTCTTCGTGACCCCGTAACGACTTTCCGGTTTAGAAACCGGAAGATTTTCCGCCGATGGCGGGAGATAACACGCTGAGCCCCTTCTATGTATAAAGCTACGAAGGGTGATGGTATAGTCTATGCCGCTAGTAATAGCGGGGAAACATGGTCGGCTCATCCTATCCTGGAGGGGCAGTACCTTCCAAGGGTCGGGCTGTTCGCCCGTTAAAAGGGTACGCGAGCTGGGTTCAGAACGTAGGTGATACTGCGTTTAACAACAGTAATGTTGTTTTAGTTCTAGCTGTTTCGGTGAAGCCTAAAATCGTATTCCGAACGCGATTATGGTAATACCGAGGGAAGCTTTCCAAATGAAAGCAGAGAAATTATACTTAGTACGTGGATCAGTTTCTTGATGATCTGATTACGGGTAAGTTATTAGGTGATGGAAGTTTAGAAGATCGGAGTCTGGCGAATTCTCGATTGCAGATTAGACATTCAATCAAGCAAAAAGAATATGTCGATTGGTGTTATATGCATCTTAAAGAATTTGCGGTTTCGAAACCAAAACAAAACCGATTTTCTTATTACTTCAGATCTAAGAGTTTACCTATGTTTACCAAATTGAGAAAAATATGGTATGTAAATGGCAAAAAGATCTTGCCGCTGCATATTAAATTTACTCCGTTGGTAATAAGTATTTGGTATATGGACGATGGTTATTATGACCGAACGCGAGATTCTGTCTGGTTGTGTACGCACAACTTCGACTTACTTGAGATAGAAAGACTACGAGTAGCGCTTGCTAGTTTTGATATTAATAGTGGAAAAGTTAGAGATAGAACTCACTATAAAATTAGAATATCCTCTAAGGATACTTGCAAGTTTATAGAATTGGTCAGACCTCATATTTTGCCTTCATTGCTGTATAAAATTGGAATAGCCCCGTAGAGACTACACGCTAGCTCCCGTAACAGCGGGATGAAGATATAGTCCATGCCAACAGAAATGTTTGGAATTACATGCGTGAGACAGTTCGGTCTCTATCCAGTAGAGTCGTGGAGTTCTTGAGGGGGACTGACCTCAGTACGAGAGGACCAGGTTGGAGGTACCGCTGGTGTGCCGGTTGTAGCGTCAGCTGCAGCGCCGGGTGGCTAAGTACCTACGGGATAACCGCTGAAAGCATCTAAGTGGGAAGCCCTACCCAAGATAAGGAACTCATCCCGATGCAAATCGGGAGAAGACCCGGAGCAGACTACTCCGTATAAGAGGCTGGCGGTGTAAGCACGGTAACGTGTTTAGCCTACCAGTACTAATGGTCTAATAGGAGTTTATTTACGGTTACTACTCTTTATTCTCTTCGCTTTCCAGGGAGCAATTTAAAAAGAGCGCATCGTTCTCGGTCATCTGAGCGGCGTGGAACTACCTCTTCCCATTCCGAACAGAACCGTAAAACGCGCCAGCGCTGACAATAGCTGGGGGGCAACCCTCCGTGAAGATAGGTCATGGCCGAGAACCATGCGCTTTTTGATCCAGCATCTGCTTCTCGACGCTTCGCGCGTAAAGAGAATCGCGCCCTGACTGGCTAAGGTCAGGCCTGGGAACAATACGCTTTTTAGAACTGTGGAGTCTATAGTCTCTAATTCCGGAAGCACAAAGTATAAGGAGGTAGTAGGACACGGATTTATTGGTGGTAACTTTTCATTGCTGGGGTTGGGGTTGGCGATATGGGTTGGTTCGGAAGCGTTGGCTGGGGAATGGGATGGTTGGTGGTTGATATTGGCAGCTGCGGTGGTGTCTGAGGTGGGAACGTATGTGGATCGAAAGAGGGTAGTGGAGGTAATTAGGAGGCCGCTCGAGGGTGGTAAGTGAGTGCAGTTGGGACGCTGAGGATATAAAATTGGGGTATGGGAAA
>Ga0154992_156_pt1 | contig 11527 bp, 17 predicted proteins | sample RifCSPhighO2_01_FD_105960 | JGI IMG/M metagenome (GOLD analysis project Ga0154992, IMG submission 105960) | Candidatus Amesbacteria bacterium RIFCSPHIGHO2_01_FULL_48_75
AATATAAATACTAAAATTGCTTTAAACGCTTTGTCTATCGTGGCGGCCTTAGTCCTGGTCGGCTCCGCCACCTACGCGTACTTCAGTGATGCAGGAGCCAGCAACGACAACGTTTTCAATTCCGGCTCTCTGGACATGAAACTTACTGACGCGGATGAGACTGCGCCCGTTGACAGTGTCAGTGGAACTTGGGGATTGGCTTCCGCTCCCGGCGACACCTTTACCGGAACCCTGTTTGTCAGAAACTCCGGGTCAGTGGCTGCCAATCATATCGAGCTAAAGTTCACCAATGTGGTAACAGACGCTGGCTCTCCACCAGGATTAACCAGTACTACTCCTATGGACAGAGTCATTGAAGTCACCGCCTTTGGTTGGGACACCGATGGAAATGGGGTCACTGATGTAGATCTACTTCCAGGAGTTTCAAACATAAACGCAAATGGCATCATTGACCTGGACGACTTGGAAAATCAATCCGCCGATGATTTCGATAATCTTTCTTACGGGGGAACCCAAACAGCGGACCACGCTTTAGTGATCTCCGGTCGGCTTCACCCGACTCTAGCCGTCGACGAGCACCAAGGTGACTCGGTCAATATGACCGCAGATGTCACCATGAACCAAGATTCCAGCCAGTAGGGCTCATAAACCTTAGTTGGCATCTGCCCTAGCCAACTAAGGTAAATGCACATTTCTATTAATTCAACTCACAAAACCAATGAAATCAATAAAATTCGTGATTCAAGCTTCTTTATTCTTGACTTTATCCCTCGTCGTCTTCACCGCGATTACTTCAAAAATACCGGTTTTTGGCCTGAGTTCTTTCGTCGTCGCCTCCGGCTCTATGGCCCCCGCCCTGCCGACCGGCGGCATAGTTTTCATCCGCCCCGGCCTGACATACGACGTGGGTGACATTATCTCTTTCAAAAATTCTTCCGGCATGACCGTCACCCACCGCCTGGTCGGCAAGGATATCCGCACTCCCCAAAATAATTACCGGGTCGCCGGTGACGCCAATCCCCAGCCCGACTCCGTACTTGTCCCCCACTCAGAAATTCTGGGTAAATCCGTTTTCTACCTCCCTTATTTTGGCCGTCTGGCCGGTTTCATCCAATCCCCCACAGGCTTCATCGGCTTTTTGATCGTCCCCGCACTACTCTTTATCGTCTGGCAAATTTATGAAATTTTTCAGGAATATCGAAAAATTATCGAAAAAAGGTTCACCGCATGAAACCCTACTTACTTTTACTGATTACTTTTACCGGCTTTCTCTCTTATTCTTATACCCACTCCTATTTATCCGACTCCGCCGCCTCCTCGGGTAACACCTTCACCGCCTCCGCCGAGTTCCCCACACCCACCCCAGCACCTATTAATCCTGGCGATGTAGTAATTAACGAGATAAATTGGGGAGGAAATAACGAACCCAGCAGCAGCAACGACGAGTGGGTAGAATTGGTAAATAACACTTCATTCTCCATAGACCTTACTAACTGGGTGATACAAGACCTTGGCGCTGGTGCAAGCCCTACACAACACTATACCCTTCCCTCAGGCACTATTTCTAGTAATGGTTTTTTCCTTATTTCAGGTCTTTCCCAGGAAAACTCCAGAATAAATATCGCTCCAGATTTAGTTTTTTCCGGCATGAACCTGCACAACAATGGCGAGCTATTAGTATTAAAAGATGACGGCGGAAATATTATTAACACCGCTAATCGTAGCGACGATTGGTATGCCGGAACTGACACGGATCCCAAGAAGTCGATGGAAAAAATCTCTCCTTCACTGGATGGCACTTTAGATAGCAGTTGGGAAGATGCCAACTCGCATGTCAACATGGACGGTCCTGGATCTACTGACGAGTTCGGCACTCCCAAAGCCGCTAACAACCTATGACCAAAAAACTATTAACTCTTACTATTACTATCCCCCTATTACTATTACTATTTACTATTACTAACCGTCGTCATTTAGTGGGTACCGCCCAGGCTATCGGCGATCTCACCGTAGACTGGGGCCCGGGAATCCTTGAGGGCCAGCCCATTTTCACTGTCTCCAACATGGCCCCCGGCCAGACCGAAACCCGTACTGTCACTGTCTCCAACGGTGCTTCCTCCTCCCGCCCTCTTGGTATTCGCGGTATCGAGGTCTCCGACACCGGTAATTTATCAGATGTCTTGCTCTTGGAAATCAAAGAAAACGGCGTCTCTCTCTATCTCAACTCTCTATCTCAATTCTTTCTCGATACCGTCAACCCCGACACCGGCATCCCCTTCTCCACTCTGGCTTCGGGAGCTTCCGCCACCTATGAATTTATTGTGACCTTCGATCCTGATGCAGGTGACCAGTTCCAGGATCAGTCAGTAGTTTTTGACCTCAAAATCGGCATTTTCGTCGAGTTACCGGAGGCCTGCCAAAACATTCAGTTTACCCATCCGCCCATTTTCGGCACCCAAAACCGCGACCGGTTGCATGGCGGCAACGGCCGCCAGCTCATCGTTTCCTTTGAAGGCAACGACGTTATTTCCGGCGGCAATGCCGGCGACTGCATCCTTTCCGGTCCCGGCAATGACAAAGTCTCCGGCGGCAATGGCCCCGACGCCATCGACTCCGGTCCCGGTGACGATCAGATCACCGGCGGCAACGGCAACGACATTGTTATGGCCGGCCCCGGAGCTGATCGGATAGAAGGCGGCAACGGCCACGACCAGGTCTTCGGTCAGGAAGGAAACGACATTCTCAAAGGCGGAAACGGCAATGATACTTTAGACGGCGGCCCTGACACCGACTCCGCCGACGGTCAACTCGGAACGGACACCTGTGATGCAGAAACAGAAATCCGCTGCGAGTTGTGACCTTATTGGCTCACGTATTTATGAAGTATAGAAGTTGTGGCCTTTTCCTTCAGCTTCTGTAAATCCCGACCAGTCAATCAAATATTGACATTACGGATCTTCTCTAAGGTATATTTAGCAATTTTTTGATAGCGTTTGCGCTCTTGCTCAAAATTCTTAATCCGCTTAACCCGACCCTTTTCAAATGCCTCACTTATCTCTTATTGCCTTTGTATTTTCAGTCAATCTACAAAGCAGGTGTCGTGGATACGTTTTTAAACTAGCTTTCGCAGCCCCGCCCAGACATAAAGAGTATCCAGGCATTTGGCGGGGCGAGAATGCAGATAACACTAGAGGAAAAAGCCTGGAATCTCCTCCGGGAAAGTGATTATCGGTAGTGAAAAACGTATCCAGACACCGGCACAAATCACCCCACTCTATTCAAAAACCAGTTCACGACCGACAGCACCAGCCCAAACCAAAACGCCGCCGCAAACGACACTACTTCAAATCCCGGCACGATCCTGGCCGCCAGCAGGACCAAAAGCGCATTAATCACCAGCGTAAACAATCCCAGTGTCAAAATATTTACCGGCAATGTCAAGACCACCAATATCGGCTTGAGAACACTGTTTAATATCCCCAAAACGACAGCCACCACCAAAGCCGGCAGCCACCCCGCCAGCGTCACCCCGCCGACCAGATAAGCGGTCACCGCCACCGCCAATACCCTCAGCAGCAAACTGACAAAAGCGTTCATATTTTATTACTTTCCCTTTACGGCTTTCAGTTCCTGGTTAATTCGTTTCTGCAGATTTACCGCTCCCTTGCTCAATTTATCCAAGCCCACCGCCGCTTTCTTCTCCATGTCTTTTGCCGCCCTTATCAGGGCTTTCTTCTTCTTCGGGTCGGTCAGCACCATTGCCGCTACACCTGCCGCCGCACCCACAGCTGCTCCGACTACCGCCGCCCCCACTTTTCCAGCTGCCGATCCTTTATTTTTTCCCTCTGCCACTACCTCCACCCCCTCTCTGCCATCTCGAAAGAGCGGTCGTAGCTAACAATACCGCTCCTTTAATTCCGTCTTTCAGCGCCGTCAAATCCCGCGTTGTTCCTTTTACATCCGTCAATACGTCCTGCACCTGCCGGAGCGTCTTCACTCCTTCATAGGAAAACCAGCTCACAAACACCGCCACTACCACCACACTTACTCCCACCATCAGATAATACCAGTCAGCGACGCCTGCCATAGCTTCTTTTTTATAATACACCTAATCCGTTATTTCTTCCAATCCCGGCGCCGGCGTCACTCCCAAAATTTCAAATATCTGCATCACCTCCCGCCCGTAATTGTCCCTGGCTGGCCCATCCGGCCCCGGAAAAGAAAATTGCCCGTCTCCGTCATCAATATGTAACATAGCCGCCAGTTCCTCCCCCTCCTTGCCTGCTTCAATCAGATTTACCCGCACGTCTCTTTTCTCACCTGAAACCAACCCGCTTACCCCCAGAACTCTGCCCGGATTCCCGTCCTCATCCACCTGGTGGACTGCTACATACCCCGGCTTTACCAGCCTCACCCGTTCCACCATTACAAATCCGGCCGGAAATTGGTCCTCCACATACAAACTGCTCGTCACCGCGGGCATCCCCGTCGCCGCCTTCCCCGCGGGACTCTCTTCCACTGGGCTGACCGTCTCTCCTGCTCTATTACTCCTGCCGGCCAGCCACAACCCCCCGCCGGCCGATATCACCGCCGTCACTGCCATCGGTAATATCCATAACATTTTCCCTCTCAATTCCATAATATCGCCGCCGCAATCACCAGGTAAATCAATAAACTGATCACGTCCTGAATTACCGTCGTTAAAGGTCCCGCACCCAACGCCGGATCTGCTTTCTCTTTAAATAATACCTCCGCTACCAATACAGCCACCAGCGGCGCCACTGTTACATTAATAAACATTGCCAAGCCTACTGTCACTGCCAATTTCGCCGATCTAAGCCACACCCAGGCCGCCGCCCCGATCAGAATTCCCAATACCAGCCCCATGTAAAACCCGAGCAGTAGTTCCTTTGTCAAATACCGCCCGAAATTCACTCTCTTCCCTCCCAAATCCCGTACCAGAATTATCTCCGTCTGCGTCCCCACCGCATCACTCATGTATACAATTATCGGCACAAAAAATACCAGGGATATATTTTGTGCCAGCAGTTGTTCAAACCGTCCCATCAGCACCGACCCGGCCAGCCCCACCGCCAGCCCCGCTACCAGCCACGGCAATCTCAGCCGCACCAGTCGGGATAGCCGCCAGTGCGCCTCGTCAATAATTACTTTTTTAACCGCCCTGATCACTTCACTTTAATATTACCCCATTTTCCGCTTGGCAAACCACACCAGGTACACTATCGGCAATATCCCCACGGAATTGACTACCATTATTGCCACAAACCACCATTTATGCTCATTCCTCGCCGCCCTCCACAAAGCCAGTCCTTTCCATACCAGCTCCCAGATCAGAAACAGCCACACCCACCACCCCAACTCCGGGATGCTATTTGCTCCCCATCCCAAATTCATACTTTTATTATACCCCTCCTGCTTCAGCCACTTTCTTAAAAGCCTCAAAACTGGCCGCGGTCGCCGGGTCAATTTGCTTTAATACTTCAATTACTTTTAGTCTTATCTGTTCGGCCTCCACCGTTTCATCTACAGCCGCCGTCGGCAGCCAGGCTTCAACTTCCGTCGCGACTTGTTCTGCAATTTCTGCCGTCCCGCCAGCTCTTACCACTCCCCCTGCCACCTTGCTTCGGTCAAATGGTTCCGTCATGCCGCTTTTTTTCTTGACGTTATACACTCCCCTCACCCCCTTTCTTCTCCCTGTATTCCATACCCCAAATTATACACTCAACCGATTGACTAAATACCATTCTTTATGTAATCATGGTCAGCATGGAAGAAAATAATACCCAGGAGAAAAGTTACGGGTACGCCAAAAGACCGCTCTGGCAATGGATACTTCTCTACGCCGTTATCGGCATTTTCCTTTACGGACTTATTTACTATATGTTTCTTGCCAAAAAAGGCGGGTCCGGCTACTCACCCCAAACTTCTTCCCCTACTTCGGTCCCTTTGGCCCAATCCCCGGCAGTTTCAGCCAGGGAAATAACTATCCGCGGTGATGAGTTTAAATTCGACCCGGCGGCAATCACTGTCAGCGCGGGCCAGCCGGTCACCCTGACTTTTATAAATGCCGGCACATACCCGCATAACTTTACCGTCTCAGATCTGAATATCTCCACCCGCACCATCCAGCCCGGAGAGCAGGACACTATCCAATTTACGCCGGATAAACCGGGCCAATTCACCTATACCTGCACGGTCGATACCCACGCCGCAAGCGGTATGACTGGCACTCTCACCGTCCAATAATCAAGCTGTTCTAGTGCAATATTTGCACCGCTTAGCACCGATCGGAATTTCACTCAGGCATTCTTTACATATTTTCGTCGTCGGGTCCGGTATCGGCTCTTTACGCGATCTGGAAATCAGCACATTTATCGGTTTTACTACAAAGAAGAAAATCGCAGCCGCAACTAATATAAATGAGATAAGAGCGTTTATAAAATGGCCGTACCTGAATACACTGCCGTTTATAGTAAACGCCAGTCCGCCGAAATCAGGTACTTTGGCCACCGCCGCGACGAGCGGAGTCAAAAGATCCGTTACCAGGGCTGTTACCACCGTCCCGAAAGCCGCTCCGATCACCACTCCCACAGCCAGGTCAACTACATTACCCCTTAGTAAAAATTGCTTAAATTCCCTCAGCATCTGTTTGCTGATTAATATATATCAATTAAGTGTAATATAAAATAAATAGATGAAAACAACTGCCTACTACTCCGGTAAAATCGAGACTAAAAACCGGGAATGCTTTGTTGGCAATCAAAAAGTTGATTGTCCCGGGTCGCAAGAAAAAAACTCCACTCAAACCGGCGATAAATTAGACATTTTGCCACCCAGCCCGATCCTGGATAAACGGGGTGATTTTGTCTTTACTTCAATTATTCTATTAGTCGTTATTGGCTATATTTTATTGGCAGTTTTTAAAACCAGGGTATTTGGAAAAACCCTGGCGGAATACGTAAAACCGGTTTGGTATTTCATCTTAATTTCAATTCTTATTGTTCTTTGGCAGTATCTATTCGGTCTCAGGCTTGACGACAACTTAATGGCTTTAAGAATTAGTCAATGGCTATGGCAAGCTCTGGTTTTAGCCTCCGCATATAAATTAAGTAAGCTCCCCGGCACTTCCTATGGCAATATGCTCTTCTTGGGGATTTTATACAGCACCATAATCCACGGGCTAAAAGTGGCAATCAGATATTACTTTTATGATAAAACGCTCTTGTATACTCTCGACCGCTTTTTGTACGGTAGCCTATTGGTAATGGTTTTCGCTTTTGTATTGGGTTCGGTTTTTGTCTATTTAAAGAGAAGGGGTATTCGTTATTAAATCCGGCTAGTCTCCCGCCGAGCAGTCTTTCGCACAGTTTTCCTTCGTTTCTCCGAAATCAGGCTCGCACATATTATTGCCGCAGACGGGTTGGACCTGTCCCCCACCGTTTCCCGATTGTTCCTCGTTTTTGATCCTTTTCTCCGGTTCACCGGTCAGGTCCTCAGTTTTTGTAGACTGCAGACCGGGTCTATTAAAAAATGCGCTCATAATTGTCAGCATCAGAAAAAGAAGCGTAAACGCACTCAAAAATAAAATTATCTTTTTGTGAGTTAGATGGAATATTTTGATGCTCTGATTTTGATTTATTTGTCTTAACCGGTCTTTAATCGGTTGTAAAAAATTAATATATTTTATGGCCAAATATAGGATTAGGGTCACCAAGGATCCCAAGACCCCGAACCCAAAAAGCATCCCCGGCCATTTATTTTTGGCTGCAAAAAAACCCGATGATTTCTCCCGGGTTCCGTTAAGTTCATCTCTTCCCTCATTTTGTTTCATAAATTCCGCTTCTGAAGGCGGCTCAATCACCTCAGTGCAGGGATAAACTTTATCCAAATTTTGCTTGATAGTTTCAAAAAAGTAGACCGAGCCGCCGGTGCCGGCAGCCACATACTTCCCGTTTCCCGAAATATCAATTTCTTCAACAAATTCATCAAAAGGGATTTCTCGGTCCCCGGATTTATCCTTTTTTAAAATATGCAGTTGGTTGTCTGTCCCGCCGGCGGCGATAAAGCTTCCGTCATCCGCTATGTCAATGCCGCCCAAACTGGCGTTTATCTTCCACCCGGCTAAGGGTTGGTCAGAGGCTTGGCTAAAAATATATGCATCACCGCCAAAAGTGGCAGCGCCGATATGCTTTCCGTCAGGGGTAAAATTTAAAGCTCTGACTGAAGAATTACCCTTGGTTGAAAATTTCCACACCGGGCTGGTTGAATTCTTGCCAAACAAAAACACCGCTCCGCGATCAGCTTCACTCCCCACGGCAAAAAATGCCCCATCAGCAGAAATTTTGGCCCGGTGCACCGGCGAATCACGGGTCAGCGGGTCAGTTTTGATCACCGGCTGGTTAGAATCTTTACTGAATAAATAAGCTCGGCGATCGGGACAGCCGGTTGACCCGGCTATAAAACTGCCGTCGTCAGACAGTGACACATCGTGAAAATTGCCTGACGCATGGTATTGCCAGAGCGGTTCCTTTTTTGTTCCTCCCCACAGGATAATCAGATTAGCGTTAAGGTTTGATTCTTCCCCGGCTGTGGCCGCCGCCAGATAATTACCGTCGCGCGAAATCGCCACATTGTAAGCATTACCGGCCTGCGTGTAACGCCACAGGGGGTTTTGGCTCGATTTGTCAAACAGCAGAATTGACTGGCCGATGCCAGCCACTATTTTTGCCCCGTCACCCGAAATATCAACTCCGCCTTTGACATCATCGCCAATCCGGCAATCTTCGCAGGTAAATTGCCAGATCGGCTTTTGCGGTTGGGCAGTGTCAAAAAGATAAACATGTTGCGAGGTTTTGGCCGCCAGATACTTGCCGTCGTCGGAAAGAGCGATACCGCCAACCCATTCTTTACCGGTAGAAAATGACAGGATTTTTTGCCCCGTGGATGCGTCAATCACCGCCACTTCATTTCGCTCAAATGCGCTTTCAAAAAGCACCGGGCCGTTATCGGGAGAGTCAATGATTGATTCACGTGCCTTTCCCAGGCCGTTTGATGCCTCGAAATAGTAAAAATTCGACCCCAGCTTATTGGGTACATACTTATATTCATATCGCACCCCTTTTTTATAATCCCGCTCCTGCGGATTTTGCTTTTCAATGTCAATCATTTTGCCGTTGAAATACATCTTCATATACTCCGGAGGCCGGCCTTCCTTATCGCGATAAATCACGGAATAGCTGTATCTCTGGCAAACCGGACCCCAAGGCGGATAAACGCGTCCGTTGGTAAGCTCCGGGTCATTTACGGTTTGAGGCAGCTTGGGAATGACCCCCCCCGGAACATTTTTATCTTCAGCAAAAACGGAGCTGAAGCCGTAAAAAGAAAAAATCAAAGCCGCAACCAGGCCAAAAACTGTTATCAACGACCACCTCTTCATTAAATCCACCTTCGGCACCATTTTCAGTATATACCAAACCATCAGATAACTTACTCGGCAGGCAAAAACTCTTCCCCGGAGGATTCCTCACTGTAATCCGCCTTCAGCCACTCCACATATGGGCACCCCGTCGCCTTCCGGGCCGCCCGGTCCCATCCGCCGGTTGAGCATTTTTTCATTCTCTTGCCCGCGCTCGTCGTAAATATTACCAGAGGTTCACCGCATTTCGGACACGCTTCTTTTGTCTTTTCCGTCGTTGAGCCAATCCATTCCACATAGTCACAACCCGTGGCTTTCTTGGTCTCTCTATCCCATCCCCCGGTACTGCACTTTTTCAGTTTCTTGCCAAATCTGGTCACCGCCAGGACCAGGGGCGACCCGCACTTGGGACACTTTTCATCCAGCGTTTGGGGTTCGGGAGTAATCCACTTTACATAGTCACAGCCAGTCGGCTTGACTTTGGGGTCCCATGGTCCCGCCGTACTGCACCTCTGCAGTTTTCTTCCCGACCGTGTCTCGATTATTTCCCCCAGGGGAGAACCGCATTTCGGACATTTTTCCTGCTCCTCCATAAACACCAGAATATCATCAACTCCCCTTTCTCACCATATCCTTCCGAAACTCATACGCAACACTGCACTTGACTATTTGTTAACCGGCCATATATTCTAGTTACAGATCATATGGCCCCGAGACCGTCACCGGTTTCCCCCAATCCGCCGGCAAAGAAAAAAGGTAAAGGCTGTTTAATTGGTTGCCTCTCCCTTGTGGGTATCCTAATAGTCGTCTTCGCCGGTCTCGAAGTCTTTCGGCGGTATACTGTCCGCCGAATGGACGAGACCTTTCTGCAAACTTATCAGCCCTCCCCCCAAATTGCGGAAATCGCCGAAAAGACCACCATGACGGACACCGCCAAAAAGATTTTTTACCGGGCTGATCCGGAATTTGTCCCGACTGATGTTTTCGTCCGATATTGCCTGGAGAAAAAAGGTGTAGAGCTCGCCCTGGCCTGCGCCAGAAGCGATACCCCGGGGGAGAAAAAGAGCACCGGGCCGAGAATATTCCTTCTGCAGATTGAAGATCCCAGGTTTACCGATAACAAGTTCCCTTCATCCGCCCACGAGTTGCTGCATTTGATTTACCACCGGCTCACCGCCCAAGACAAATCCCGTCTGACACCGCTCCTGGACGCAGAATTACAGAGGCACCAGGACGATCTTCATCTGATGGAGATAGTTGACATCATAAAAAATTCCGGCGGTGACCAGGAGGTTATCCTCAATGAAATGCACTCCGTCTTCGGCGTCGAATTCAGGGATATTTCACCGGAATTAGAAACGCATTACGCCCAGTATTTTGCCGACCGGCTACAGGTCGTGGCCATGTACGAAACCGGAGGGCTTGAAACCCGCACGCGTAAATTAGACCAGTTGTCTCAGGAAACCAAGGCGCTAAACACCAAGTTGGTCGGTCTTAGCAACCAGCTTACCAACCTCAAAAACACTGGCGCAGATGACCAATACAACAATCTGATACCCCAATACAATGCTCTGGTCAATCAATACAACTCCAAGGTCAGGGAGGGTAATAAAATTTTTGCGGAAGTTGAAGTCTTTTACAAATTAATAAATCCCGACTTCCAGCCACCCCAGGAAAAGTAACCAATTTCTATCTATTGTCTTGTAATCAAATTTGCATTACCTTTAAATTAAGATGGTAGAAATAGTTGTTCCGGGTTGTCCCGTTGTAGAGTCAGGATATGAGTGCATACGCGGTTGCGGCGGATGGCATCCAATATCGACAGAGGATTTGACCGCGGCAGTTGTAAAAAATGAGGTAGATCCTGACAATTTGTGCGGTCCTCTTACCATTAGAGTGAAAAAAGCCCTAGCTTTATTGGCACCCCAAGCCTCTTCTCAATAAAGATGTAGAATACCGTTAATATGTCAGAAAACACACCTCTTCCTTTAGAGGAAATTATTTCTCAAAAATTAAGGGGGAAAGCTTCCAGGTTAGGAGTATCAACGGCAGAGGTTTTACGCAGAGCTCTTGCAGTATATAGACTTCGCC
>Ga0154992_125_pt1 | contig 8480 bp, 7 predicted proteins | sample RifCSPhighO2_01_FD_105960 | JGI IMG/M metagenome (GOLD analysis project Ga0154992, IMG submission 105960) | Candidatus Amesbacteria bacterium RIFCSPHIGHO2_01_FULL_48_75
TCCTATAGTAGGAATGGCCGAGCTGAATGAATTTAATACCAGGCTGGTGTCCGCTATAGCCGGAGTAGCCAGTGTGGCCTTAGTTTTTTTGATTACCAATAAGCTGGTAGAAAACGAGGTAACAGCGGTTACGGCCGCCGGACTCACAGCCATGGAACCCTGGAGCATTTTGTTTTCCCGGGGGGCCTGGGAAGCTAACCTGGCCCTGGCTATCAGCCTGGCTACCGTTTACTTGCTGGTACTCGGGGAAAGAAAGATGAAGTATTATTTTGCAGCTTTAGTCCTGGCCGGAGTAAATGTGCTGGCGTATCATTCGGCCAAAATTTACCTGCCGCTGGTGGGGGTGTGGATAGTTTACAGACTTAAGGGAAAAATATTTGCATATCGGTATTGGTGGATTGCGGCAGGAGCGGCGTTTTTGCCTCTGGTCTACGGAATAGCCTCAGGTTCATCTTTAACCCGCTTCTCCTCAACCAGCATTCTCAAAGTTTGGCGGCAGGAAAAGTCGATTTACTCCCTGGCGGCAAATATGGCGGACAGATATTTTGCTTATTTTTCTCCGGTCAACCTGTTTGTGAGAGGCAGTAACGAACCGAACCAGAATATTACCGGGTTTGCACCCTTTTACACCTTCGAGTTTGGATTTTGGGCAATCGGGATGTATTACTTACTGACCAAACCTAAAAAATACCCCCTGTTGACGGCTTGGGTGATAAGTGGATCACTTCCGGCCGTACTTACTTGGAGCTGGTTTACCCCGGTGAGAGTATTACCTCTGTTTGCAGCTTTTAGCATAGTCAGTGCGATAGGAATATCTCAGTTATTTACGCACTATTTACGCCAGGGATGGAAAAAATTAGTGACGGGGGCAACTTTTGCTTCCTGGGGGTTTATAAATGTTTGCTGGCTGTTCAATACGATATGGTTTTATGTCCCTTATGCCGAATACGGAAAATGGCAATGGGGATTTCGGGAAACTATGGCGGAGATCACCCCGATTATCGATAAATATGATCGAGTGGTATGGGAAACACCCCAGGCTCAACCCCACATCTTTACCCTGTTTTACGGAAAATATCCACCGGAAAAATACCAACACGATCTGGGATCACCGGAGGCAGTACCGGCCAACAGGCAAATTTTTGATTACGGGAAATTCGTTTTCCGAAAAATCTACTGGCCCAAAGACCGGGATGAAAAAGGCGTCCTGTTTATCGGCAGTGTCTATTCATTACCGGAAACGGATCTGAAACGGGACGGCATCCCGATAATAAAAGAGGTTATCGATCCCCAGGGGTTTGTGGTATACAGAATTGCAGGAACCTGACCGAAAAAAGAAAAGCTAAGGCAAATATCAACAACAGGCGTAAGGAGACTAAGCGAGACCAAAAAAGCAGACCCAGCTCGGTTGTCAATTCCCGTTTATCAAGAGGCGAGTAAAACAGCTGGAAAGAGAGGTCCCCTGTCTCACCCGCAGGACTAGTGAGCCGGCCGGCCGGATAGGCGTCTTCCACTGAAGTACCGATACTTAAAGGGTTGGGGGAGGACGGCGGGGTATCCGGAGCCTGCAGGGCCAGGATATAAGTCCGGCCGGAAGAATCCACAACAGGAGGAAATTGAAAGCGAACCGTTACCCCGTCACCAATATTTCGGCCGCTTAGATCAATCCTTCTTATCTCTTCGCCTGTTTTTTGGGACAGTGAGAAAATCAGCCTGTCGGTATTGGCCAGATTGGGATTGCGGAAAAATATAAGGACCGTGTTTAATCCGTTTTTCCGAGGGACTACTGTCTGAGAAACCGGCTGAAGACTGGTGATATTTATCAAGCGCCGGGCTTCGTGTTGGGCCGTATCGGGTATACGACGCAAACCAAAAACGATGAAAATAACTAACATCACTGCAACCATAAACAAATAAAATCCGGTAACTACGGCGGGATTAAGAATTTTGCGAGGCATGAGTGAAGGTTGATAAAACTATCCAAAAACCGCTGAAAAGGAGCAAACCTCTGAATAACAGGTCAAAAGGCAGCTGCGGCAGCTGTGCCGCCAACGGAGGAATGGTTGTGAGATAGGGAATAAGGGGAGTAAATAAACCCACAGAAAGATATTGATCGGGAATCAGAAAGATTAAGGCAAAAAAGGCCAGAGCAAAAAAGGAGGCAAAAATATTCAACCGGGGCCGGCGGGCTTGTGTCAACATGACGAAGGGCAGGGTCCAGACAGCCCATTGGGCATGAAAACGGGAAAACATCAATACCGCCAACGTCGTACCCATAAATTCCGGGGTCAGATCCAGACGGAAACGGTCCCGGAAAGAAAACCCCAGAAGCAGAAGATAAAATACGAGAAAATACGGGGTAGTGAAGATCCGGCCGGCCAGGGAAGACTGAAAAACTGATTGGATAAAACTGGGTGTGGAAAAAAAAGGCAGCATGGGAATGAGCCATCCGGAAACCGCAGATAATCCTACAGCCAGCATCCGGCTGGGGCTACGGGAGCGAAATATGATGAAAGGGACCAGAAGAAGGGGGTAGGTTTTTAGCGCTGCCCCTACTCCGAGAACGAAAGCGGCCGGGGCGAGACGGTTTTTGGTTACAAGTAACAGGCTCCAGACGGTCAATAATGCCGGCAGAATATCAAACTGGCCAATCATATACACGGCGTATAGAGAAACGGGGTTAAAAAGCCAGAGCAGGGACAGACGGTGAGTAAATTTCGGATCAACCAACGTCAGCAGGAGTTTGAGAATGAGTAAATCGGCCAGCAAATACGGCAGTTTGAGAACCAAGATGTAGGTAAAAAGATCGGGGTTAAATAAATGCCGGTCGCTCCAGTCCGAAAGCCAAAGGTCCAGACCGGGGCCGGTAATCAGTGAAGCCGCGATATGCCAACCACCCAGTGCGAAATAAGTAAGAGGCGGGTAATTGAAAGTGTCTGAATAAGGCAATGTCGAGCGGCGGAGAGCCAGAAAGTCGTAGATATTGACTATCCCTTCTTTTAGAAAACCGGCATGGTAAAACTGGCTTTTCAGGTCGGGGTGATAAAAGAACACGGCAAAAAAGAGCCGGAGAAGAACAGCACTATAGATCAAGCTATTTTTGGGAAAGTTGAGCTGAGGCATAGGCAAAAGCCATAATCAGAGTGCCGGCGGTAAATACCATTATTAATATCATGATATTGGGCCAGGCCATGAGCCAGGCAATAACAGGCGGAAGCGGAGGAAACCACCACAGGTGGTAGAGATTGGCCAGGTGGGCCGCTGAAACCAGGACATATACAGGCCAGAGCCATGGATAATAGGCGGCCGCAAGTGCCAGGAAAGGCAAGACCGGGGCGAAGTATCGCTCATGCATCTTGGTCAGCACCAAAAAAGCCAGCGCCGGGATCAGAGCGTTGAGAGTGACTAGGGCGGGAAAAGTCAGCTTCTTTTTCCACAAGACCAGTAGAGCCAGGCAGTAAGACAGTATGAAAGCCGCCAGACCGACTAATCCTGCCGACAGGCCCAAGAACACGACAGAGGTATCAGGAATCTTTTGCAGACGGGTGACAAGCGCCCAAAGATTGAAAGCGTGGTCGGAAATATAATTTGACCCCGAGCCGATTTGGATACGGTTTAAGTAAACACTGACCGGCCAAAGAAGTGAAGGAGAGGAGAAGAAAGGCAAATAGACCAGATAGGCAATCAGCAGCTGAAACAGGAGCCCTACGACAGTTCTGACCGGACCTGCCAAGCGCCAGGAAACAAGCAGAAAAACGGGTAGAAAAATAATCGAGGACTGCTTTGACAAAAGAGCGGCGGCAAAGGCCAAATGGGAGGGGATAATTTTTTTTTGCAGAATACACCAATAGGATAATAAAATAAAAAATAAGGGCAGAGTTTCTATCTGACCCCAAATGCTGCTGGTATACCAGACAGCCGGATTGAAAAGATATGCTGTAGCACCTATCAGAGAAATAAGAGGCCGGGAGGGAAAATTTCGACGCAGAAAAACATATATCAATACACCTATACCTATATCAGAAAGGATGGCGGGTACTTTGTTGAAGGCCGGGAGAATCTGCTGGCGCTGCCAAAACCAGATAAACCGGGAGGGAAAAGCCGGAAATGAATTGTTGGCAATGTGAGAAATATCAGAGATGACGTGATAACTCCAGGTTGAGGTAACGAAAGCATACAAAGCCAAGGGAGGATACGTGGGCTGCATGATACCCGGATATTGCCTATCGTAAGCCCCGAAAGTTCCTGACTGGAGAATACTCTCAGCCCAGCCGATGTGGTTGTTCAGGTCTCCACTGTAAGCGGTAATGCTTAAAACCACCCGGCCTATCAAAGAGATAACCAGAACTACAAGGAAAGATTTTGTGTAGACGGACATTAACGGCGGGTGACAAGATAGAAAATGGGAAGGTGGTCAGGATTGGTGACGGTATTTAAGACCTGAATATTTTGCGGGGGATCGGTACGCCAGTCCCAATCGCCAGGTACGTCATCACGCTGGCTGATCAGATACAAACTGTCGGGAAGGAGGTAGTCCTGGGCGGGGGGAGCGGTAAAGGTGCCAAAAAAGTATTTTTCACCCAGAGGAAATCCGGAATACCCCGGCTGAATCTCTGTCAGCGGCTGGTCGAGACTGAACTGACGGTGGAAATCGGCAGGCGGGTAAGCGGAATAAAAAAGAAAACGGATAAGCGAAGGCTCGTAAGTGGAGTTGATAAAAACCCGGGGGTAATCGGGAGCCAGCCGATTTATCTCCCGCATGGCGGATTTGTAACCGACGTGCCACCAGCGCCAGGAGACTGTCGGGTAATGGACAAGGTAATAGTGGGCGACTTGGGAAAAGTGAAGAGTAAATAGTAATAGTAACAGGATATTTAGAATTGGCGATTTAAGATTGACTACCTGAGATATACCGATGCCGACAGCGACGGCCAGTGGCGGGATCATGAGGAAAAGCCGGGTGGCGTGGAAGGCACCGTCAATTGTCAAAGCCGAAGGGAGGGGAGCTAAACCCAACCAAACCAGCCAAAGCCAACGGCGTCCTATAACCAGATGGTACAAACCCAGGATAAGAAACGGCGCAGTCAGGGGTAAAAGCTGACCTATATACTGCATATTGTGGCGGACCGCCGGGTCACCCCGGACAAACAGAAATTCCGGCGAAAAAGCCCGCAGGTAATTTGAGAAAAAGAGGGAAAAGTAACTTTCCGGTTTGTTGTGAAAGACGGTTTCCCATACGGACGGATACTGACGAAAGTTAGTAATTTTATCGATTACTTCCTGACTTGTGAAAATACTGACTAAACCAAAGCGAGCCTGGGCCCGGCCGGAAATTAAATTGAAAATAAAGGGAGTAATAGTAATAGTAAATAGTAATAGGGCTAAAAGATTGGGTTTTTTACGAGTAAGCAACAATAGAGCTAAGAGCCAGAGGGGGGTGAAAATGACGGCGGTGCTGTAGGTGTAGAAAGTGAGAGCAAAGAACAAAAGCGACAATGAAAATCGGCGCCGCAGGTAAAGGAGGGTCCCCAATAGCAAAAGGTTAAGCAAAATGACGACCTCGAAAGCGACACGGGAATAATGAATGTGCCAAGGGAGAAGAGACAGGGAGAGAGAAGCCAGAATTGCGGCGGGTCTGGAGCGGGTAGTGTGATAAACCAAGAGCATCAGTATTATGGGAGCAAGGGAACCGAAGATCACCTGGGGGAGGCGGACACCCAGTTCGGAAGTACCGAATGCGGCAACGGTAGGAACTGTGGCATACATCAAAAGCGGAGCGCGCCATTCCGAAAGGGAATGAATGTAAGTGGGAAATGCCTGGGCGTATAAATCCCGGCCGGTTTTGAACAGGGAGTATGCCTGGTAGCCTACATCTACTTCATCGCCAAACAACTCCGGAGGAACCGAAGTGAAGGAAAAACCACGCACAAACAAGGACAAAGCCAATATACCGCTGAGCCAAAAGGCCATTTTTGATATTATACAGTCAATGCTGTCGGTGGTGGTGGTCAGCTACAATACTAAAGAAATTACCCTTCAGTGCCTGCGCCGGCTGAAAGAGGCGGATGAGGTAATTGTAGTGGATAACGCTTCAGAAGACGGGTCGGCAGAAGCAATCAAAAATAAATTCCCAAAAGTAAGACTAATAGCTAATAAAAAAAATGCCGGTTTTGCCGGAGCGAATAACCAGGGAATGAGAGAGGCCCGGGGAGAATGGATATTGCTTCTGAATTCCGACGCGTATGTTTTGCCGGAAACATTACCGCAAATGAAAAAGTTTATGATCACACACCCGGTGTGTGATGTTGCCGGGTGCCAACTCGTAAATGCCGACGGAACGATCCAAGCCTCCTATGGGTTTTTTCCCACCTTAAGGCGGATTGTTTTATTTATGCTGTTTGTGGATAATTTCCCTTTTATCCGGCGGCGGATTGATTCAATCCATGTCAGAGATAAATCACGATATGCAACGACTGTCGAGGTGGACTGGGTAACCGGGGCCTTTATTTGGCTGAAGCGGGAAGTATGGGAAAAGACGGGCGGACTGGACGAAAAATATTTCATGTACGGAGAAGAAGCCGAATGGATGTATCGAATAAAAAAAGCCGGTTTCAAGGTGTTTTATACACCCCAAGCCAAATGCATACACTTGCAGGGTAAAAGCACGAAAAGCCTGGCGAAAGCTTTTGCCGGAGAGGCTAAAGGCTTTTTGTACTGGTTTTCCAAACACAATCCCCGGTGGCAGCAGTTGATATTACCCTGGATTCTTTTAGGGGGAGGAATTTATAAAGCAATAGCCTGGACTGTCTTGGGAAACCGGCAGTGGGCTCGTGCAAACTGGGGAATTACCGATGAAATATGGCACGCCACTTTTGGGAAGTCCAAATAGTGCCGGTAATAAGAGTGTTCTTCAACCAACCGTTGTACCAAATCCCGGACTCGGTTCGGAAACGTTCAACACTCTGTGCTTGATTTGGATTTTTAACCAATTTACGAAACGGATAAATAACGGATTCGACGAAGTTCCGATACTTTTCTTGGTTCGATTTTTCCGTACTCCTGCCATGTTCATGAATAACGGTAATTCCGGGATGAAAAATTACTTCCAGGCTAGCAGCCCGTACACGGCGGCAGTAATCCAGGTCTTCATAATACATAAAAATGCATTCGGTGAATTTACCGATCCGGGTGATGGTCGATTTCGGCAAGAACATACAGGCGCCGGAGACAGCGTTGACCGGCAGGGGGACAGAAGTTTGGGGAGTATATTTTTGGGTTAGCCCTGTCTGGCCCAGCCAATATTCCCTGAAAGTGTTAACGACCGAAGGTTCCGGAAAGACCGAGCCTTGGGGAGTGCCGTCCGGATCGAGAAATTTCGGGCCGAGGATGCCAAGCAGGGGATGAGATTTGGCAAAGGACAGAGCCTGATTAAAAAAATTTTCCGGGAGTTTAACATCAGGATTTGTAACCAGCAGGTAATCACCCTTTGCAGCTGCCAGTCCCTGATTTACGGCTTTTGGAAAACCGAGATTTTTGGAGTTGATAATTAATTTGGCTTTAGGAAACCGGGTTTTAACAAGCTTGACTGACGTGTCTTGCGAAGCGTTGTCGATAACAATAACTTCTAAATTTGGGTAGTCGGCAGCAAAGACCGAATTAAGACAGCGCACCAGAGAATCGGCCACATTCCAGTTGACAATAATGACGCTGACTAACGGATGGATTGACATTGCCTTGGTTATATTTTACTCTTGTCGCTGTAATCAGCGAAGTCTCGTGGAAGCCGAGCGCTGGGCCGCAACCGTGACAGCCGGGTCGCCTGGTTACTAAATAACTTCGGAGCCAGGTGTATGAATTTAAAAAAACTTCTTCCTTTTGTTGTTACAGCTTTACTTCTGGCCGTGGCTTTCTTTAGTTACGGTAAATATTTTTCCCAAAATAATCTCCGGGTCTCCCCTACCCCGACCGAGACGCAGGAAGTAAGAGTAAGTGTAAAAGTAGATTACGGGACTAAGGCAAATGACAGCTGGGAAGTGCAAACTAATCCCGATGAATCGGCGCTATCCGTACTGCAACAAAAGGCACAGGTAGAAATCAAGGAATTTTCTTTTGGTAAGTTAGTTGAGGGAATTAATGGAGTACGATCAGGAAACGGGAAGTTTTGGATCTATTATGTCAACGGACAAACAGCAACTGTCGGGGCGGACCAGTACCGGGTGAAAGCCGGAGATGTAATTGAGTGGAAACTGGAGGAGGAGAAGAAATGACGGAGCTACTGCTCATCTGGGGAGCGGCCGCAGCCAGGATACTGCCGCACCCGCCTAATTTTGCTCCCATCGGGGCGATGGCCCTGTTTGGAGGAGCGCATCTGGCTGGCAGGAAGGCCTGGATTACTCCCCTTTTGGCCATGTTTATCTCTGATGTTTTTCTGGGGTTTCATTCAACCATGCCGTGGGTATACGGGAGTTTTTTCCTGATCA
>Ga0154992_121_pt1 | contig 1723 bp, 3 predicted proteins | sample RifCSPhighO2_01_FD_105960 | JGI IMG/M metagenome (GOLD analysis project Ga0154992, IMG submission 105960) | Candidatus Amesbacteria bacterium RIFCSPHIGHO2_01_FULL_48_75
GCCGAGGGAGAGGAGGATGGCGCCTGTTATAGCGATGATCCAGGTAGGGCCGGCGTTACCGGCGGGGACGATTTCGGTAGCCGGGGTGGGGACAGGAGTGGTCAGAGCCAGGGGGCGGGGAGTAGCAGTAGGCCGTGGGGTGGAGCTGGGACCCGGAGGCGAGGTGGGACCGGGAGTGGTTGTGGGAGAGTCACAGAAACAATCGGAGTCATCAGGACAGGAGGGAGTACGACAGAAACCCTGGTAGCAGAATAAGCCCCCCTGGCAGTTGTCGTTACTGCCGCAGGTGCCATTACAGTTGTTGGGCTCGCCGGTGGTGGGTGGCGAGGTGGGAGATGGGGTGAGGGACGGTTCGGGGGTGGGAGTGGATGACGGACCCGGAGTGGGAGTGGGAGTCGGAGTGGGTGAGGGACCGGGAGTCGGGGTGGGAGTGATAGTGGGGGTGGCGGTAGGGCCCGGGGTGAGATCGAAGCTGAGAGTGCAAGAGATATCCGGGATAGGGGTGGGAGTGACGGTCGGAGTAGGGATTTCCTCTGCTGCTATTGGCTGAGGAGGAATCGGCTGGGCACGGCGGCGATATAGGGTGGTGGCGGTGACAACAGTGATGACTGTCAGCAGGGCGGAGATACCGGCAGCCAATATGAGGTGACGGCGGTTGTTATTGGGGGGGGTGGTGATATCAACCTGGGGGGTATCAGGGGCAGATGGCGGTTCAATGACTGCCGGGGTGGGAGTGAGAAGATTTTCTTCGGGCATATTAGGGAGCTAAGGGGGTGGCAATTAACGAATAGGATGTGGGTTCAGTGGCGGTAATAGTGTAGTCAGCCTGGAAGTAGCCGCTTTCGAGAGTAGTGTCTATTTCGACCGGGGTTTGGGATACGCCGCCGATAGTAAGTGTGAAGCGGAAGCGGGAGACGGTGGTGTCGGTGGCGGTGGCCAGGGCGCGGAAAGTGACGGTATCATCGGTCTGAATTTGAGCGGGAGTGATTTCGACACCGTCTCTTAAAACTTTAACCTGCTGGCATTGATAAACAGGGATCGGAGTCGGAGTGGGGGAGGCAGACGGGGACGGAGAAGGAGTCGGGCTGGGGGTGGCAGTGGGAGTAGGGCTGGGAGTCGGGGACGGAGAAGGAGTCGGAGTAGGGCTGGGAGTCGGGGACGGGGTGGGGGAAAGAATGGGAGAGGGAGTAGGAGATGGAATGGGCGTCGGGGAGGGGGTGGGGGTGGGGGTGGGAACTACCTGGGTTTTGTAGCAGAATTCCACATCACCGGAGTCACCGAAAGAATCGACGGAGAGAATACTGGCGGGGAAATTGAGATTGTAAATTTTTACTTCGTCATCTGCGGTAGTTGAATCAATACTTCGGACTATTTCGCCGGATGCGTTTTTGAAAACAAGTTTCCAGGTTCCATGGTCGTGGTCGAGGGCCAGAATTGAAATAAATTCAACCGGATTATCAAATTTGAGAGTGAAGTCGTCGTTGGGATCGCCCAGCCTGCCTAAACCATCTGCACCCTTATCTCCCGTACGGGCTCTGACTTGGCCGGCGGTAAATGTGGCTTGGGCCAGCCTGTCACCGCTGTGGTAAGTTTTGCCTTCTTCTGCCTGGCTGAAGAATCTCGTACCACCTGATGAGCATTCGTAAGAGTTGCCACCATTATTGTCGTCGGTAGCCCCGGATTCGAGGCGGGCTTGCCGCTGGACCAGAGCCACACCGGCTAC